>Ga0310040_1000143_pt1 | contig 86515 bp, 61 predicted proteins | sample EPASupsiteHSE623_FD_200237 | JGI IMG/M metagenome (GOLD analysis project Ga0310040, IMG submission 200237) | Bioremediated contaminated groundwater from EPA Superfund site, New Mexico - Sample HSE6-23 (v2) (version 2) | ecosystem: Environmental > Aquatic > Deep subsurface > Groundwater >...
GTTACTTCTGGTGGTAACGTCATCAAAGTCTGCGTCAATTTGAACAGCACACAGATTATTATTTTAAAGCTGCTGGGTCGAGAATGCGAAAATTATTACGGGATGAACTAAAAGTGCGGAATATGGGTTTACACGTATGGAAGATGCATGGCTCAAGTGGTGTTGCCAATCAGCCAATTAATGAACATATTTTGTGAACTCATACCTCACAGAAAATTATTTTTGGGAAAACTCCACCTGCGGGATGTGGAGTTCATGTCGATTTCGCTTTTTTGATAAAGAAGATCGACATTAAGGAGGTTAACACAGCTATAATAAATGCTATCGATAAATCATATGTAAGAAGTAGACCCGCATAGAATCCAATGTTGAAGCCTATCATGCCTGTAACGGCATTGCCTACCAAACTCAATCTTCGACTCTTCAGGACCTTTTCTATGATCAATCCGGCGGCAATTCCCATGATTAAGCCCATGCCAATGGTAAAAAGCAGGACGAGTAAGGCCATGAATAAAAAGGCTCTAGAGAGCGCATCAAAAAAATTCACGAGATATTGCGTCTGGTTTCTACTCTCATTTATGACATCATGTCGGGAATTATGTCTAGATGTATAATTTATACTGTTATTTACATAAGTGTTATTTAAAATAATGTTGTTTGAAGAACCATCCAGATAAATGCCATATCTATTATTGAGTAATCTATTATATGAAATGTGGTTCAATTCTGCATAGCGCAGGAAAATTCCCATCCCGTTATTCTCCACCTTATTTTTCCTTATAGAATTATTATCAGAAAAACCGTAAGGCCCATACTCGGTGAGATAATAATTTCTCAGCGCTATTCCATTTCCAGAGTTATTGATGATTGAATTGCCTTCAATCACATTTCTCGATGAATCTTCAAGGGATATACCCTCCCTATTGTTGACTATTATATTGCCAGAGAGCATGTTGTTTCCTGAATGTATTAGAGTCACAGCTATATTCTTATTGTTTTTAATTATATTTTCCTCAATAGTATTGCTTGAAAGCTCTTCAATGGCAATACCCCCATGATTGCCACTGATAGTGTTATTTCTAATTGTAATGCCGCTAGTGTTTAGATTATCTTTGTCCAAGATATAAAATGAATCTAATACGATATTGATTCCAGCTCCACCCTCACTCGAATTTTTTAAGTTAAAACCTTCTATCAATGAGCCTCCACAAGTTAAGCTTATAGGAGATCCCTGTCCCATGGAATCGATTACAGGATCGTTGATGCCTTGCAGAACTAGGGCTTGGTTTATGGTGACATTTTCCTTATAGATTCCTCCATTAACTTCAATAATATCTCCTGGCCATGCTTTGTCGATAGCTGCCTGAATGCTTTGATAGTTAGCATTTTTATTTCCCACGGTAATAACGGAAGACTGAGCTAATATCGTGACAAATATGAAAATTAAAAACATTGCTGCCGGCTTCATTAAACACATAATACGCCCATCCCAAGTAGATTCGGTTTTGAATTAACCATATATATAGGTTTGGAGTGAACCCCTCCGAGTGGACAACGAGTTAAGCAATAAGATCCGTTGGAGGGTATCAGATGAAGAAGACGAGGCGGCGCTACGACCGAGACCTCATGATATCGATAATAGCAGAACTTGAGGGAGGCAAACCCCCAGCTCAGATCGCCCGCGAACATGGCATCCATCCCAGCCTTCCCACTCGTTGGAGAGATGAACTGGCCGAGAATCCCGAAAAAGCATTCAGCGGTAACGGCAATATATGCAAGCACGAGGCAAGGATTGCAGAGCTGGAAAGGCTACTTGGCAAGGCTCATGCCGAGAATGAGCTTTTTAAAAAAGCCTTCGCCATGACGCAAAAGAAGGTCCGGGAAGAGAGACAAAAACCGATACTAAGGGGCGATATATGATTATCCAGGACGCATGGTCCAGTGGCCTCGAATTGTCGATATCAGGGTCCTGCCTGGCTCTTGAGGTAAGCCGCAGTGGCTACTCCAAATGGCGTAACCAACCCCTATCTGTTCCATATGAGGATATGGATCTGAGGAATCAGATCCAGGAGATAGCTCTGGAATTTCCTGGCTACGGATATCGCAGGATTATAGCAGAACTCAGAAATAGGGGCTACAAGGTCAATCATAAGCACGTATTGAGGCTCATGCGGCAGGATAACTTGCTGTGCCTGAAAAAGAAGTTCAAGCCAGTGACAATCGATTCCAGCCATGGTCTACCAGTATATCCAAACCTCCTCAAGAGCACCGAGATCACGGGGATCAATCAGGCTTGGGCTGCTGATATCACTTACGTCCAGTTGCTGCACGAAAATATTTACCTCGCAGTGATCCTGGACTTATCCAGCAGAAAGTGCATCGGTTGGTACTTGAGCAGAAACATGGGAAGCCAGCTGGTCATGAACGCCCTCGCCAGGGCTTTAAAAGATCGCTGGACGGATTCCATGCAGGACCTCATTCATCACTCGGATCAGGGTGTTCAATATCAGCATGTCCAGAAAGGGAAACCCATACGATTACTGTCGCTTAACTACCTGTCTACTATCAGGGGTTCAGTCCAAGTTGCCAGCAAAACCAGTTAGACCAAAAGCTGAATCGCTTGCTTAGATGCATAAGGTTCACCCAGCCGGAAGTTTTGGACCAAGGCCAAGAGCTATAGCCCAGGGCATGTTTATTGATCAGAAAGACCAAGAGGCATTGGGGTAAAATGATTTGCCGCTTACCTGATTATCTTTCCAGTTTCATTGATCGAGAGATAAAAAGCTGGGCCAAATAATTGATGCAAGATAATGGAGATATTGGATATGACTTGCGGAGGTATACCTGGGACAGTATAACCTAAACTCCGGCCTTCTTAATAACCATGTCAGCCTCAACAGGAACTCCAATCTTCATCTTTTCGAGGATAGTTCTCTGTTTTTTTGAGATCACAGTCAGTCTCCATTTACCACCAACTTTAACTGCCCTGATCTTAGCCAGCTCCATGAGAATCTCTTCGATGGAGCTCTTCTCGAGCAGCTTAGCGTTCCTGGCCATTCGAAGCAGCATAGCTCGCAAGACCAATGATAAGAAGAAGATGAAAAGCAGCCCCTGAAGGGTCGCTATCTTCTGGACCCTCAATGGCATAACCTCAAGCTCATTCTTAAGGTCGTCAAACTTCTTTTCGACCTCATCCCTCTCTCTGTAGAGGGAAAGCACTTCATCCCAACTCCTTTTCGTGGCTGAAATGAGAATGGTCTTCCCGAATCTGTCCGCAGCCTGTGATATGGCATTAATCCGTCTTCTGAGAGATATCGTCTTGCCATTCACAGTACACTCGAAATATCTGGCAAAATTTCCTGCAGTTCGCTCAAAATGCTCGAATGGGTTCCCTCTGAACTCTTTCCCGTCAAGCTTACTCTCAATATCGATCAGCCTGTTGAAAAATGAGTTTGTCTCCAACCCCTCGCGCTTCTTGTTGAACAGAACATATCCGTAGACGTTGACATCTCCAATCTCGACCTGACTTTCCAGAACATAGAATATATCGCCGCCAAATCTCCTGGCATTAGCTGGGTTCTCGATATCCTTGTTAGTCTCGCTGATCAGGCCCTTGCCAATCTTGATGCCAAAAGGAAGCGGAAGGATGAAATCAATTTTTTCAGAGCTCATCTCCTTTATATTATTCTCGCTGTAGAAACCACGATCTAGAATAAAGAGACTTTTTGTAATGCCAAATGCCTTGATTTCAGCTATAAGATTTTGATGTGGATCGCGGTTCCGATGCCTTCAGGCCTGTAGCTGGATATATATCAACTCCGGCCATCCAGGCCTTTAGGCATTTTTTTATGAGACTTTGGACATACTGTAGCTTTGGAGACGGACTCTCATACGCCCAAGGATGCAGTGCCTGCTATATCGCCCGACCAGGTCTTTCCATCTGCCGAGTAGGCAGTGTAGGTCCCTGTGGTATGTGAATCCGGGGATAGGTCCAGCTTATAGAGGTCCAGTTTGCCGATGGGCATCACTGTCAGGCTCAGCCTGCCGCCTGCCTGGGAACCACTGGCAGCGACCCTCTGAGTATCATTCCCTGATTCCAGGACTCCATAGCCCATTATGGCCCCATTATTCTGGACCAGGGCGAGGTCCAGGTGTCTATGGATCTGATCTTTTAAGTCCAAAGACCAGGGACCTGTGACGTTTGCATCAGGCGAAGCATTATCAGACGAATCGTCTACGAATGGTTCAGCATACTCTGCGCCCGCCTGGGGCGTGCCCAGGCTCACGTATTCGCTTGGACTGAGTTCGCGAACGATTTTGTAGAGGGGATTGGACTCAGTTATTATTCCTGCCTTCCTGGCCTTTATGATGAGATCGGCGTCCAGGGGCATGGACATGGATTCGCCCACGAAGCTTGGATCTAAAGGATCGCCCGGTGAGTTGCCCACCCAATCGAGGTCATTGGAGTCTACAAGAACAGATGGCATGGCATGCGCCTGGATTATTATGACGATGATGGCGGTTATGTAGAGCAGAAATATTTTGGTGTAATTCATATCGGTCTGTCTCATCAGCATTGTGGCTTGCCTGGTGGCACTTATCCTTATCAGTCGCTTCAAGGGCTCCCTGAAGAGGATATATTGCACGACCATTATATGACGATTGCGGTTTTAGCAAATGTCGACATGGACTCAGGTATCAGCGGCCCCGGCCAAAGTTAGCCCTCTTGATTCCTATGCAAGCCATGGACATATGTGAACCGTGGTAAGATCAACAATTATGTCAATAAAATCCATGCCGATATGGCCCGTGCCCATAGCCACAGGAGTAGTGCGCGAGAGATCTCCATTTTGGCCATGCTTCTTTGCAGCCATGAGACGCTGCAAGAGCGGTTTTGCTTCTCATAGCATTGCTGAAAACCGATATATGAGATATGATATATAAATATCCTGCCCGGACTGACTTTCTGGATAGGAGGGTAGAACCTTCAGCATAGAAGGATCATGAGGAGACTTGAAGGCTGAAGATTCCAATCTATAAGACCATACTAAACTATTTAAAATTAATTAGATTGAGTGCATTTAATTTCAGCATTGATATCCAACAGCGTGGGAGGCCGGTACTGTTGGGGGGCTCCAATGCCGCTCAACAGCCCGATGCCTCTTCAATCGGACATATATTGTCCGATCCGCTGTTTGTTTCCCGCTCCTTTGATGACTAATTCTGGTGCTATGACACCAGGCCGCGGCCCCTTCACGGCAGACAACTGGGGCGTACTTGATGCCAGCTATATTGCAGCAAATGAATTTAAGGCTTTTTGGATTTTAGATACTGAACGGATGACTACATAGATTTTCTGGAGGAAGGGTGTATAAGGGTCATGGCTCTGCTCAAATCCTCAAGCCCATGACCCGTCCTGAGAACTGGACATAGTAGTATTAGCACTGATACAATTTAAACTCGCTTGGTTTTCAAAAGAATATGGCTACAGAGATCAATTTTCCTCTGCATTTATATCATCGAGACACGGCCACCAGCGGCAGCCCGGCTTGTTAGTATCTGCAGCGTGAGAATTGTCGCGCAGATGATCCGACTTGAGAGCGATGCATTCAAGCTGATGCAAGAAGGCCTGGAGCATAGAATACAGGAAGCGCGGCAGATCCATCACTGCCAATGGAGCATCCAAGCCAAAGGAGAACTGGTGGTAATGAACGATGTATGCACTCTAGAGCTAGATAGGCGCTGGATGCTGGATGAATAGATTTATATCAGGACATCTTGTTATATGCAGAGAATTGCTGTGATTGAGGATGCGGCAGAGGCTCTGTTCATGGCTGTATCCATGGAGCACACGACGCATTTCATATCTCTCTTGTGATTGTTTATCCTCAGCAATATTGCCTGAGTTGCTTAACCGGTATTTATATATAAGCACGAACATTGTAGGCACCAGACAATCCTGGTGGAAATGAGAAGAAATGTCTGGGATGAGAAGGGTGTATATAGAGCTGAAATGGGTGAGATCATGAGAGGTATGACGTATACATGCCCTTCCTGTAAGGGATACAGCATTTATCTGCCGTATGGCGAATTAGGACACATTAAGCTATATCTTAAGGATGTTTGCCCCCATTGCGGAATAAAGCTGGTAGATTATGAGCCGAAGTTCGATGGGCTGGAGCTCTTGTGTACCATCTGATAAATCTTGATGATTGATATGCCTGAGACTCTGGCATCTGCCTGAGTTGCGGCTTGGCAATGGATCTCTCTTGGCAGGTATGGGGCAGGATAAAGGTGACGGGCAGGTATGGGTGAGCATTCTGCCTTTCTCAGACATTGATATCATGTGCTGATAGATATGCAAATACTCCTGGCAGATGATAATATAATAAACAGAAAAGTCATATTGCAGATGCTCGATAAGATGGGATACCGCGCAGATATTGCATCTGACGGCACCGAGGTTTTAAGGGCGCTTGAGCACCAGACATATGACCTGATACTGATGGACATACAGATGCCTGAGATGGACGGCCTGGAGGCAACGAGTAGGATACGCACTCTCTGGCCTGAGGGGCCTGTAATTGTAGCTCTAACTGCTTATGCCCTTGACGGCGATCGCGAAAGATGCCTGGAGGCTGGCATGGATGACTACCTGAGTAAGCCAATTAAGATGGGTGAGCTGAGGGATGCGATGATGCAGTATGAGGCCTGGGTAGCAGATCGGGTAATCAATGCTTGAAACTTCCTGCTTTTCTTGTATCTGCGTCTAATGGATCGGCGCAGACAATGTACGTGGCCAGGTCTTAAAAGAGCCGTGACCCTTTGGCATCTGCACAAAAGCCGTGCTTGTCATTCCTATATCTATTTCTTCTCGCAGCTCCTCTAACAGATCAATAGCACGGGAATAATGAGCATAAAGAGCTGAATCTGATAAAAAAAGCTGAATTGCTCAATGGACAGGGCCTGGGCGGATGTGTCAGAGGGCTCTGAAGATGCCTATTATGCCACATTCACCAGCTTCTCTGTCTCACAGCGCTGGCCTTGAGATTTTGGCTGTATGGATTCTCACTGGCCGGTGCTTCTAAGCTATAGCATGAGTGGTGAATTATGAAGGCAATAAGGATTCACGAGTTTGGCGGGCCAGAGGTGGAAGACTTCAAGCCCGGGGAAAGGATATTTGCTAAGGCCACGGCTCAGCAGGGTGGGTATGCCGAGTATACAGTGGTCAATGCCACTCAGGCGGCGCCGATGCCTCGAAGCATTGGGTTCGTTGAGGCCGCAGCCATACCGACTGCAGGCCTGGCAGCCTGGCAGGCGCTCTTTGATACAGCCGGGCTGGAGAAGGGGCAGTCAGTGCTCATCCACGCAGCGGCAGGCGGAGTAGGGAGCTTTGCAGTCCAGCTGGCCAAATGGAAAGGGGCCTATGTCATAGGCACCGCCTCGGGAGATCATATTCATTTCGTCAGGGACCTGGGCTGCGACAAAGTGATCGATTACAAGACCCAGCGGTTTGAAGAGATTGTGCATGGCGTGGACGCAGTCCTTGATACCGTCGGCGGGGATACATTCGATAGGTCATGGGGCGTTCTCAGGCCTGGCGGTTTTCTGGTCACGCTCGTCGCAAGCGTGCCAGAGGGGGCAGCTTCAGCCCACGGAGTACATGCAAAGAGCATAATCACTCAGCCAGACGGGGGCGAGCTTGCCCAGATCGCAGCCATCATCGATGAGGGAAAGATCAGGCCGGCTGTAACAAAGGTTCTTCCTCTCGCCGATGCAAGAGCGGCACAGGAGATGAGCGAAGGCCATCATGCACTTGGAAAGATCGTTTTGCGGGTTGCTGAAGATCCGAAGTAGAGCATGAGCTGCACCAGGAATCTCTCAAATCTTGCTTGAAGGATCTGCGCAGTTCCAGACGTGAGATTGAGGCCGATGCCAGCATCCTCTTAACATCCAGCATTGATGCATCAGCTCTTTTTTTCTTGGTCATCTTCTGCAGAGCACTCTTTTGTAGAGTCTCCTTCTTCAGTCTCCAGGAGCATGACCGCATACAGGAATGCAGCTGGCTCCAGCTCTTCATCCATGGGCCTACTCTTGAGACCCAGGCTGCGGGCCATGCGCTCGGATATGTCCCTGCCGAAGTATATCTCCATCCCTTTCAGGCGCAGGAGCAGGTGGAAGAGCAAAACCTCCGGGAGCGATGACTCGAAGGTCGTTCTAAGCGATGCCAAAGCCACCGGGTCCGACTTAAGCCTTATTTTGAACTCCTCAATTCTGGCGCGAAGCCTCCTGTCAGACGGGCACTGGGGGAATGTGCCAAACTTGCGATTCTCCTTGCAGAGCATGAGGTTCATCTTGGAGAGGTAAAAGGCAGCACTACAGACCTGGGGCTTGACCAGATGGATGCTGCAGCCCGGCAGGTCAGGGCTGTAGAACGGGCAGCGATCACCCTCTGCCTTGTGGACCATCCTTGCAGTGCCCACAGCCCGGCCGTCCAGCACATGGGGCCTGGTGTGGATCATCATAAACTTCTTCTGGCTCAGGCCCAGATGCCTGGCAATCCTCCTGCAGTCCTCTATGGATATGGCGATAGCATTGGTATCCCGACAGCACTCGCCGCACCTCTGGCACCTGGCTGAGATATACAGTGCAGCATTCCCGCAGAAATAGGGATCATAACCCTCAGATATCCCCTCTTTCATCTCCGCCTCCACCCTGGAAGGCTGCCTTAGCCCTGCAGCAGGCACCAGGTCAGTCAGAGAACTCAGAGTTCCAAGTCTTCTGGCTATCTCCGATCTTAGCACTTCATCGACCATGACCTCTCCATTCAAGCCACGACCCGCCGTCTAATCATGATCTGCTCTGGGCTCGATCATGAATTCCATGGCTCTACTCTTTCTTTTGCTCTGCTTCTCACCACATCCGCAGCATATGTCATATATAGACTATGCCAGCGCACCATCCGATAAAATTTTAGCCAATGAAGGCGGATAGATATGAGATCTTCAATTCAAACGCATGCAACAGGCGAGGGAGAGATATGAGATCCGGATTTGTTATGTTTGTTATGCTGCTCACTTCACTTGCTCTCATAGCGTTAGCTATGCAGGCCCTGGCCCACCAACCCTTCTTTGAGGATGCTGATATTACACCAGATAATCCATGGCAGATCAAAGACCCCACAATTTCAACCGCTGTGTACTCCACTCTCGAGACGCCTGAGGATGTGGACTACATCTCCTTTAATGGGAGCAAGGGCGAGGTCGTGCTGCTCAGCATCACCATACCCCAGATCTCGGGGCAGGAGAACTTCACTCCCACAATGGCCTTGATGGGCCCGGGCCTGCCAGATGGAAATCTGCCTGCCAGGGTTGTCAGGCCCATGGACACAGGAGTGCTGGTCCTCCCACCACCAGTGAATGCCACGGCATTCTTTGAGCCCTTCAGCAGGACATCATACTGGACGCGTCAGGAGCAGAATGTCACAATGCCTGCCAGCGGTCGATACCTCGTAGCAGTATGGGATGAGCAGGGCATGCTTGGACGATATGTCTTAGTGATAGGTTATATGGAGGTGGCAGGCGGCGACTTGCTCTTCCCAATCAAGATGAGGAGCTACTGGACGCCTGTGAACTCGTCCTCCAGAGGGGTGCAGGCTGCAAACGGGGCCAATTCCTCGTCCTCCACATCTCAGCCCACCCAAAGATCAGCGCCTTCTGATGGCAAATCCCTGCCGGGATTCGAGGTGGCAATGGCACTGGTATGCATATCTGCGGCAGCATACCTGGCAAGGGCGCGGTAAAATGGCGTCTTTGCATAGATGCAGTATATGCCAATGGGCATTCAGAGCTTAAGTTTTCAGGGCTTGGGAAAGTCACACCACATAAAAGAGAAAACGCCAGAATCAAACACTAGGCAAAGCAATAGAACTGAGCTGGATGCCCTGGCGTTCCGCACTGTCCTCTGATCAGCATATCGCCGTCATCCAGAACCCGGATGGAGAAGTCCTGCAGTGGCTTTGCGCACTCATGGCAGGTAATGCCGCTGGCCTTGGCCATCTTGATTACTTTATTCTGAACATCCGGGTCATAGGCATCGACCAATTAAATCACCCATTAATAATAGTCCTCAATAGTTTATTATGTCACGCCAGCATAGCAGGCTCTATCCAGAACAAAGATCATTGATGATAGCCCTGTCAGAATCCACGAGATCGATCAGGATCTAAAGTCAGGACTTTCTGGCTCAACCAAGCCTGCTTGCCAACATATCTGCCTGAATCAGGAGCAAAAGAATAAAGTAAAAGGAGGTGGTGGCAGGGTCAAACCAAGAGCAAAAGCCTGTTCAAAGATGCTCTTGAGAAGGAACGATGCATATCGCAGACGATGTAGCAGAGGGCACTGGAAGCAGGCAGAAATACTTGGGAGAAAAGGGCCTGATAGGTCTCATAGCACTCCTCAGCGCCTTTGTGCCACTCTCTACAGACCTTTATCTTCCGGCTCTGCCAGGGATGGCCAGGTATTTTGGCGTTTCTGTAAACATGACAAACCTCACATTGATTTTGTTCTTCATGTTCTTTAGCGCAGGAACTCTGATCTGGGGACCTCTGAGCGATAAGTATGGACGAAAGCCCGTGCTTCTGGTAGGCCTGGCCATCTATGTGGCGGCCAGCATCTTATGTGCAAATGCGGGAGATATCTATGGGCTGATAGGAGCCAGAATCTTGCAGGCAGCAGGCGGCAGCGCAGCCCTTGCTGTTGCGACTGCGATGGTCAAGGATGTTTACAGCAGCCAAAACCGGGAGTCAATACTGGCAGTTGTCCAGTCAATGGTCCTCATATCTCCAATGGTGGCTCCAGTTCTTGGAGCATTCTTGCTCAGCTTTACATCATGGAGGGGCGTTTTCTGGACACTGGCAGGCATAGGCGTTTTAGCCCTGGCAGGCAGCATCGTCCTGGAGGAGACCATATGCCAACGCAGTGACAGGTCGGCCTTCCAGGTCATTTGCAGGCTTGGCACTGTGCTCAGGAACCCCGGCTTTACATCACTGCTAATTGTGTTCTCATTGGTCAGTATATCTACTCTGGCATTCATAGCATCGTCATCATATATCTACATAAATGGATTTGGGCTCAGTGAGCAGGTCTACAGCTACTACTTCGCACTGAATGCTCTTGGACTGATCGCAGGTCCTCTGCTCTATCTGCGCATATCAAAAAGGTTCGACCGCAGGCATATCATAATCGCCAGCTTTGCATTAACGGTCTTGAGCGGGGTCCTGGTATGCTGCCTGGGCAGTCTCAAACCATGGCTATTTGCAGCATTCCTCCTGCCTGCGACGATCTCATCGAGCTGCGTGCGTACTCCAGGCACAAACCTGATGCTTGAGCAGCAGAAAGAAGATACCGGCTCTGCTGCATCCCTGATGAGCTTCTTTGGCATATTCATGGGAAGCATCGGGATGACCATCATCTCTCTTGACTGGGGAGATCCCATATTTGCCCTTGGAGCCTTAACAATCGTAGTGGGGCTGATCTGTGAAGCACTCTGGCTGCTCGTCTCTCAAAGGTCGTTTATAAAGCAGGTGCCGAATAGAACTTCGGCAGCCACTGTCAAAACATGAAATCCTTCCCTTTGCCCTGAATCTATCAAGACTATTATTTTAATGAATCCTCTGCACATACAGTAAGCTGCATCACAGCGCGTTTGATTCGTCACTTGTTTGACTCTATAAGAAACTATACATATAATAACTCAGAATAAAAAGGCGATAAATTTGAGAATCGAAACCTTTCTTGGCAGGCATTTGGTGCTGGCGATCTTTTTACTTTCCATTATTCTTTTATCGAGTCCAGTGCTCGCCTTATCACATGCAGCTTCGACTTTCGCATCGCAGGGACATTGTATTCAACTCATAGCAGCGTAGAGTCACCGGTCTTCAGGCCGGGGAGGAGCGCGTGCTTTCGCCAAGAAAACCCTATCGCCATTGGGCGAATAAATATATTCATGCAACTTACCAAGACAATCATCCTAAAGTTGGATATACCGTATGATGCTCTCAGGGAGTTGCTATCGATATACTCGCAAGGTATGAATTATGCATTGCAGATAGTATTTGAAGACGAGAAACCTATAAGCAGTGGTGCTATCCAGAGAGCGACATATCGATATCTGAGAAATGAACTGGGATTGAAATCCCAAATGAACTGCAATGTGGCCAGACAGGTTGCCGGGGCATATAAGGCGCTAGTGCACGAAGGCTTAATTAAGACCACATTTCCCTGAGCGGGGAGCGCTCTATCGAGCTTCAAATCCGGGTCATGGGTTAGAGATCTGTCAATCTGAAATGTTCCCCCCGGAGTTTTTGGGCCAAGGCATCTGCCCGGACGTTGGAGTCGGATCACGTATCCATGGCCTGGAATCTGCCTACCACAGCACCATCCAGAAGCATAGTCTATCCTGATGTATATGTGAACTTATTTTAGCCGATCTGTACTCGGCAGTGTGCTGAAGTTGCTGTAATCTCATGATCATCAAATCAGCAATCAAGTCTGACGCTGTCGATATTTCATAGGCGCAAATCATTTTACAGCAGATTCGGCATGCAGCCCTGCTAATTCTCTATTGCCGATCTTCAATAGACCGCAATGGCATCAGGAATATAGATATGACCACAGGATAAAAATATATGTACTAACATGATGGAACTGATGACCACTCTGAGGTGTAGCTAATGGGCGCTTTGAGAAGATGCATATGCGGGCTTGGAGTTCTATCTGCCCTATTTATTATCTGCATGGGATTAGTTGCAGCTGAAAATAATACAACTGCTATCTCAAACATAGCCCCACTCAATGCCGTAATTGATACAGATCGCAGCATATCTATAACTGCGGTCAATTATGATGCCCAGTTTGTTGAGATAATAAATAATGGGACCAATGAGACCAACATTGGCGATTGGAAGCTGATGAATAAGGAGGATATGTTTTATCCATTCCCCAAGGACTTCACTCTGAAACCAGGCGCTACAGTTAAGGTCCATTCTCTGGCAGGCACGGATACTTCAACAGATCTATATAGAAGTGGCCTCCGCTGGAATAAGAGGAATGATACTGCGACATTGATTGACTCCTCTGGAGAGGTAGTATCAACATACAGGTATCCTGTTGGGCCCTATTGATACAGGAGCGGACACTTTTACCATATCTCGACGATAGAAGATGATGCGATGGCTTACAGTCTGGGTGCCATCGCATCTGTCTTCAACACAAGCCTTTTTATGAACGACTCTTTCTCGCCCCACCCCTGCCCTCGGATCTGCCGCCTCGCTAGCTTTCCGCTGATCCAATCCTCTCGTATTCTGCAGTGACGCCTGGGCCACATTTGCCGCATGGCGGAAGTCACCTATTTCAAGCCCGCTGAGTTTAGCCCCAGCTATTAATTCTCATTTTTTAATGTTCTCCCCCTGATAGATCCCGGAATATACTTTCTCAGAGTCTCCGCTAAGCCTCATGAATACAAGCTGCAGCAGCCGTGCGTTCTTCTTCAGTCGCAGCCCCTCAGGGTTATGGACTACAAGCAGGCTTTGGCTGCGCCCCCTGTATCCCGGGTCCCATAGTGCAGTCTCAAGTGAGGCGCCCATTCTAAGGAGGCTGGACCTGGGCCTGGCTATAGCTGCAATGTCCCGGGGGATGCTAACTATTTCATTGAAGGTCACCAGGTAGGCTCCGGGACCAACGTCCGCCCAGCCTGAGCCGTCGAACTTTATCTCCTCAGTCTGTGGGAGCGTCCTTTCAGCATTGTCGAAGGCTACCGCGCCTGAAGATAGGAAGCGCTCAATCTTTTGAAGGGTCAGCTCGACTCCGCACATCTGCACCTGGGACTGCGGGTCGATCATGGACTCGACTAGGCCATGACTCAGGAGAGCATTCAGGTCTTTGCCAGTTAGAACTGTCATGTCATCACGCCTGGCACATAGAGCCCTTTTGTCATATAACCATGCTTAGTATAGCTCCGCCTCCTTTAGTCATGGTAGCCTGGGACCATCAGCACAAGATCACCACAAGCATCCTCTGATCAATGCCTTGATCCTGGGTCATGGTCCTTTCAGGTTCAGCCATCCATACAGCAACGCTGCTGCGGCGATGACCATCAGCACTGCCACTGCGATCGCTGCCGAGACGATCCTTGATAGCCTGAAATTTCTGCTGCTCTCAGGAATTCGGACTTTGTCGCCGACCTGACTGGCGAACTGATTGGCATGTCCTTTAGGCCCGAGCTCTGCAGGCACGCCCTTATCCCTGGCCCACAGCTCTATCAGACTGGCCGTCTCCTCTACACACCGGTTGACATTTCTATTGATCTGGGAACCTGTGAAGTGGACCACCTGCCAGCCCTCGGCCATGAGCTGGCGGTCTCTTTGAGAGTCGTGGTTGCGCTGCTCTTTTGAGCTGTGGTAGTCATATCCGTCCAGCTCTATTGCAACCTTGAGGACCTTCTTGCCCGTTTTCTTATCAGTTATGATCTTGGCGAAGTCCAGTGAGTAATCGCGGTTGGATGTGGATGTGATGAACTGGGGCATGAGGTCCGGGATGCGCTCTCTGGCTGCAAAGAAGAACTTCTCCTCGATGGGAGACCTAAACATCCTCTCCATCTTAGGTCCTGACGAGCTCATCTCTTACACCTATCCAGGCATGTTTTGACCATGATCATAGCCGTAACCACATCCTACCAGCCTCTTCCCTCCTGGAATATATAAAGTGCCATCGCTCGGAGGTGTGGCTGCCCCCCCCCAGAATGAAATATTTATTATAGTCTGCCACATGTAGCATATTTGAGGTTTTATAATGAAGACTTTGATAGAATCTGAGGCAGTAGCACTCTGCGAGCCCATGCCATATGCTCTTGTAACCTCCCTTGACAGGAACGGGCATGCCAATGCTCTGGGCGTTGCCTGGGTCACAAGGACGTCATTTTCTCCATTTCTCATGATGATCTCCATAGATCGCAGGCGCTACTCTCATGAGGGCATCGACCTTCACAAGGAGTTCGTGATCAACTACCCAAACGAAGATCAGGCCCAGGGTGCATGGATATGCGGCACTAAGTCAGGAAGGGATGGAGACAAGATGAAGCTTTCAGGGCTTGAGCTGATAGATTCAAAGGCGGTCAGGGCGCCAACCATCAAAGATGCCACAGTATCATTCGAATGCAAGGTGGTGGGTCAGTTCGAGACCGGAGATCACACAGTCTTTGTGGGTGAGGTGGTGGCCATGCAGGGAAATCCTGAGAAGCAAAGACATCTCTTCGTAGCCTCAGGGTACAAGCTGATCTCCCTGGACAAGAACGGGGACCGCGGCATCTGATCGCAATTCTCATCGCATAGATAGATCTTTGTGTGGACCCTGTCCTGTCTTAACCCTCAACCTATCTCAAAACGGTCGCAGTATCCAGGAGAAGCCGTGAGTCCTTGGCGCCAGCCAGAATATGGCCATGAGCAGCACTGCCACTGCCTTTATCAGCATCATGGTCGACCTGGCACTGCGGAATCTCCTGCGGCGCCGCTTGCCGGGCCTGCCCGCCTGAACTCCTTTCTCTCTGGCCCAGCGGTCTATGAGGCCTGCGGCTTCGTCGACGCATTTGTCCACGTCCTTGTTTATGTGCGTGCCTGTAAAGCGTATGACCTGCCAGCCGTCGGCCATGAGGTCGCGGTCTCTCTGTACGTCGTGGTTGCGCTGCTCTTTAGTGCTGTGATACTGGTATCCGTCAAGCTCTATTGCAACCTTTAGGACCTTCCTTCCAGTATTCCTGTCCACTATGATCTTGGCAAAGTCCAGACGATACTTGTGACCACAGGCTGTGATATGGTGCTGAGGGATCAGGCCCGGGATCCTCGTCCTTGCTGCCCGGTAAAACTTCTCTTCTATGGGAGAGTTGAATGTGGTCATGATCGCCCATTCATAATGTATTGCATCTCATTCTATTTAAATCAAAGTGCTTATTATTCTTTTGGATATGATATTTTATAGCAGGAATATGATGGGCTCGTTAACAGAAGTGGATGCAGACTTAAGCAGCCTGTGCGTAAATGCTCTGATCCAGGCCATAATATGATTCATAGATGTGCTGGTATACTTCGTCGCACTTCTTCTGGTAGAGCTCCTTAGAATAGGCTCTAGGCAACCTATCTAGAACCTCTTCAATGCAGAGCTTTACCATGGCTCTTGACTGCTGTTTCTTGCGCCAATCGAGAACTACCTTTTCCTCTTTTAGAGTCTTCAATAGATCTCTGGCTACTGTCTTAACCGACCGTATCTCTTTATTATTTAAATCTATTTGAGGCCTGGTTAAAAGATCGAATACTGCCAACTCTTCCTCTGTAAGCTGCTCTTTTATCGCTCGCTGCTCTTCAGCACTCAGATCATTTGTGAACTCAAGCAGCTTCTGGAAGAATACCTCTACATTGTAGGCGCCCGAGTTATATTCGTCGATCATCTTCTGGAATTTTTCCTTGAAATCTATCCTGGTCCTGTTGAGGGCAATCATCTGCTCAAGCTTGCGTTCAATCGCTCCCTTGAGCTTCTCTGTAGCGGTATGCTTGCGGTTATTCTCAAATAGCGCCCTTAGCTTATTGAAATCAATCTTGCTGAGGTCAATTAAGTTTTCTTCAGGCAGGGATTTTATGATATATCCTTCTGCAGCAATTGATTCATCTAGAAGGCTATTGATATCACCCAGGATCTCTGATATGTCCACTGGCTCTTTGAGCGCCTTGATCTTTTCTGAAAGGATAACGAATAGAGTTCGCAGCGGGTTGAACTCATCTGCTCTAGTGTCCGGAAGAATAGCCTTGTAGAGCCTGTCCACGCTTGCAGCAAGCGATATAAATCTGCTCTTGCATTCCTCATTCTCTATGATGAAATCAACCGCCTCATCAAGCAGCTTTACTTTCTCAAGTCCCTGAGCCTCCAAGATCTTGCCTGAGTCTATCCGTAGCCCCAAGCATAGATCTATGGCTTCAGATATGGCTTGCCTCAGAAGCTCTATTAAGGCGTCCTTGTCCTGGACTGGCGCATCTATTGCGGCCTGTGAGCCAGCTCCGTATATGGCCAGTGCCTTCTGAAGGTCTCTGAATATCCCAACATAATCTACGATCAGGCCGTTCACTTTTTCAGGAAAGACTCGGTTGGCCCTGGCGATGGTCTGCATCAGGGTGTGGTTTTTCATAGGCTTGTCAAGATAGATGGTTGAGCATGAGGGAACATCAAAGCCGGTTATCCACATGGCGCAGACGAAGACGATCCTGAAGGGATTTTTCGGGTCTTTGAACTTGGAGTCAAGATCCTCAAAGACCATGCGCTTTCTGTGGGGCATTATCTCCAGCCCCTTCTCCAGGAAATCATGGATCTCGTTTTGAGACTGAGAGACCACCACCGCCATATCAGTCTCTTCCATGAACTTTATTTTCTTTTGGAGGCTTGCTTTATTGGCCCCACTGGGCTTGGCCTCAGATCTGAGCTGATCAAGTTTGGCGGCCCAGTATTTCTTGACCTTTTCATACATCTTGACCGTGGTCACCTTATCTATGGAGATGACCATGGCCTTTCCAGGAAATCCTCTGCCTGTATAGTGGGCTACTATATCCTCGGCGACTCTCTCCAGACGATCATCTCTGGTTATGAGATGGTACTCCTTGCCAAGCTCTCTTTCCAGCTTCTTCTCCTGCTCCTCGTCCAGGTCCGCCTGGTCGATTAGGTTCTGGATATCGTCATTGAGATATGGGTTGGTCAGCTGCAGCTCGGGAATCCTGTTCTCATAATAAAGAGGTACGGTTGCGCCATCCTCTATGGCCTGCTTGAAATTATAGACGCTGATATAGTCGCCGAAGACCTGGCGGGTCTTCTCTTCGCCCACCATAAGCGGCGTCCCTGTAAAGCCGATAAAGGCCGCATTTGGCAGAGCATCTCTCATGTTCTGGGCGAAGGTATCGTACTGGCTGCGGTGAGCTTCATCGGTTATGACGATGATATCCGAGCGGTCGGATAACTTGGGGTATTTTTTGCCGCGCTCTGTGTGGAACTTCTGGATCAGGGTGAAGATATAGCGGTGATCCTCCTGGAGAAGCTGCTTCAGATGCTCGCCACTGCCTGCCCTGGCTCGCTCCTCGGGCTCTGTGGCGGCTCCGGTGCGGGCGAAGTTCTTGTAGATCTGAGAGTCCAGGTCATCTCTGTCAGTGACGATCAGGAAGGTATAGTTTCCAGCCAGCTTCCTCATCACTTTCTGAGTGAAGAAGACCATAGAAAAGCTCTTACCAGATCCCTGAGTATGCCAGAAGACACCCAGGCGGCCTTGATTTGACTGGATTTCAAAGACCGCCCCTATGGCGTTGTTGACGCCCAGGTACTGGTGGTTCATGGCAACAATCTTCACCAGCCCTCCGGGCACCTCGCTGAATATGGTGAAGTTTTCTATCAGGTCCAGCAGTCTTTCGGGATCACAGGTCCCCCGGATCATGGTCTCAAGGGAGACTATGCCCGTCTCGCCTTCCTTGTTGATCCTCTTCCACTCAGAGAAGTGCTCCCATTCAGAGGTTATGCTGCCTATCCTGCTCGTTGACCCATTGGATAATATGACCAGGGCATTGTACCAGAAAAGTTGAGGTATGGTATTCTTATAGTCTCTAAAGTTGTTTTGATAAGCGTTCTCCAGCCTCTTATGAGATGCTTTGAGCTCCAGGAATACCAGAGGTATTCCATTCACGAATCCCACCAGGTCGGCTCGGCGGTTGTAGATGCTGCCTGATATCCATAGCTGAGATGCAAGGAAGAAATCGTTGTTCCTGGGATTATTCCAATCGATGGCCCGGACGGTCTCCACCTTTTCGATATCGTCTGATCTGATTGAGACTTTTATTCCATCCTTAAGCAGGCGGTAGATCTCCTGGTTGGCCTTGGCAGGGCTCATGGAGCTGCGGTCCCGGGTCAGGGCATCTATGGCCAGGTCCAGGGCTTCGTCTGGAAGGTCCGGGTTGAGCTTTCTCAGCGCAGTGCGAAGCCTTGGGGCGAGGACCACCTCCACGCTTCCATCGCGGCCGAGCAGGCCTCCTGGTCCAAGATTCTCATCGAAGCAGTCGGCCCAGGTCCAACCAAGGCTTGTAAATAATTCGATTGCAGGCTTCTCGACCAAGGAATGCTCAGAGTAATCGCCTTTCGTCCTTCTCTCCTCCATCGGCTCTGCCGCTCGTCGAAGATTTGCAGATTTAGCAGGCCTTCATTCGCCCAATCATTTATAAGGTTGCGGCTCGAACCATTCAAGGCGCATATAAGTGTAAAAAAAGAGGGCCTAGCAAAAGCTGGCTCCCAAAGATATCTTGGGATGAGAAGGAGTCTGAGCTGGTCTACTTCACATCAGTTCAGGATACAGTCTCTGTCATTCAGGTCACTGGCCTCAACCATGCTGGAAATGCCGCTATTGCGTATAATATTGCTGTAACGACTGCAGCCTCCATCGCATAGATTCCTATTTCGAAGATATCTGTCGTTCTCTTTGATTCATGTGTATTTGAATCCATATTTTGTGCAACCCATACGATTAATAATGAAGAACTTATATCTATATATTTCGGCTGAGTCGGTTATGGAGAATAATTGGCCTGGAATAATTGGCCTAATAGCATCTCCAACACATAGATCATCTATCAGCTTCCCGGCATTCTCTGTTCTTTGCAGGCATTGCCGAGGAATTGCCGAAAGATTGACGATGAACTGCAGGTGTGTCCGTGCGTGGAAGGCTCTGTAGCCTCACGAATTCCTGACACGTGCCTGTCTTTCAAGAACGGATGATAGCATCAATCTATAGTACTTTACCAAATGGATTACATTTAACATCTTCAATCGATACCAGGAACATTCATCCATCCCCTGAATCGCCCAATCATCCGCCCCGAGATATAATCACCTCCGATACGCTGTGCTCTGCGCTTTTGTGGGCAGTTGCCCCCCTGACCCCCTCTGGGGGGAACCCCTACGCATATATGCCATAGGTACTGCAAGAGAATGTTGGCACCAGATTCGAATACATCCGGCATCTTTTAAGCTCCATGTGATATGCTATCCATCCATAAAACAGCCCCTTGACAGAGATTGCATATTGTCTGAAATGTCCCCCCCAGAGGGGGTCAGGGGGGCAACTGCCCAAAAAGCGCAGACATAGAGCTAATATAAAAAGATGACTCAACTCATGTTTGGTCCATCCTCGTAGCTATCCCAGATTATGAAGTCATCCCACTCTTCAAAGACCTCAACATCACGCATCTCCACTATGCGGCGCTTGAAATCATTGAAATCAGAATTGTATTTGGCCACCATCTCCGCTATCCTGTAATCAAAGTAGCAGATCTTGGCAGCGGCCTTATCCTGGGTTGGGTTGCTCAATCCAATTCCTCATCATTGAACAGGCCGACCTTGACCAGCCCTTTTAAAGCTCGGCATCCAGCCCATGTTCATCCCTCAATATCATGATCATCTCTGCCCTTTGCGAGCATTGCCGATGATTTGCCGAAAGATTGCCGATAAGTTTCCAATAAACTATATGCTCGCCCACGCCTGGAAGGCTCTGCCGCCACCAGCATTCCGGATTCCATCCAGACTTTCAGCCGAATGCGGGCCGTGCTCTGGGATATCCCCAGCACGGAGGCCACATCTGATGCCGTAATCTTATCCTTTCTGGCAAAGAGCCTCAGCACCACCCTTGCCTGGCGGTCGAGGCGTTGCAGCTCCTCAGGCTCAACGGAAGTTGCCTGGGCAGCACATCCTGGCGGCTCCAGCCAGGCGGCCGTGAATGCGTCAGCCAGCGCACAGACAAAGTATTCCAGCCAGGGCGTCAGGTCGGCTTCAGCTCTGCCTTCGTAATAGTTGTGATGTGGGTGGGTCGTGAGTGCTCGATAGTAGCTCTGACGATCCGCGGCATGTTGCTCATCCAGGGACAAGAAGCCGTTTAGGTCGTATCCTTCCCTATGAAGTATGAAGCTGGCCAGGAGGCGTGCCGTCCTGCCGTTGCCATCATAGAATGGGTGGAGGGTCACCAACTGGTAGTGGACAAGGCCAGATATTATCGGCGCGGGCACTCCATTCTGCGTCGCTTCGTCTGTCCAGATCTCCAGGTCGGTCACCAGGTCCGGGAGGTCCTTGGCCTCTGGCGGCAGGTAGATCAGCGTGCCGCTGGAGGACTCTTTGATGGCGTTCTGAACCTTACGGAGCGGGGTGGGCCTGGAGCTTTTGCCAGTCTCCACCAGCCTATGGATGCGGCAGATCAGGGTCTCGGTGAGGGGCAGCTGCATATTCGCCCACTCCTGCACCTTGGCCAGGGCGTTCTCGTAGTTGCGGACCTGCTGAATATCGTCCTCTCTGCCTGGGATGGCTAGCTTAGGGTCTTCTATGGCCTGGCGGGCCTCCTCCAAGGTCAGCCGGTTGCCCTCAATCTGGGTGGAGAAGTGGGCAGAGCGCAGGCGGGCCCGGCGGCGAAGCTCGGACTTGGCCTCCTGGGAGAAGGCGATGTGATCTGCCAGGGCGCGGGCGGCCTCGATCAGCATGAGGCCTTGGGATATTCTGGGGGTGATGGTGAAGCGAGGGGTCCAGGTCATGGTCATAGATATATGCTCGAAAACGTAGCTTCAATCGCTATACTTTGCGATTTCATATCGATCAATCTTCCATTTTGTTATATCTATCTCTCCTGAGATAAGTCTAGGCAGCAATAAATCACGCATTTCTCTAAGTAGATTATTTCGCCTTAAAAGGTTTAATATTTGGCTAAATAGCGGCTCTACACAGCTGCAAAAATCGGAGATTAGGGAACGTGGAGGCCTTACGATCTCAAGCGTGCGAAATGTATCGATAACGATTGTATCAAAAACTGCTCCCGTCGCACTTTGTTTAAGCTTATCAATGCAATTATTTATGGTTAAGAAGATATAGTATTGACCTATGCCACTTTTGCCTCTAAGTGCGTAACAGGATTGATTCATCGCCATACTAAAAGCTGGCATAATAATCTTCCCTACCGTGCCACGGGCAGTGATGAAAACGGTATCTTTGGGATAAAGCTGACTATTACATTTTTCTAATCCTTTTTCGGTTATGGATTTATCCGTCTCTAAAACATAAAATGATGAAGCTGCATCCTTAGGTGTGAAAAATGGTATATTACCATCCCAGAATTCAGGCACAGATGTCTTTGGAGTCCCACCACTTAAGATCTTCGATACATCTGTGAAAGGAGTAATTTCCCATCCCAGGGGTTTCATTCCCAATGGCGAACCCTCCATTTGTACATTATCATGCCCCGGAAATTTGAAATATATGAACCATTCGCGGTATAGCGCCTGCGCCATCTCCTCCAGGATCTTGATGCGCAGGGTATTGTTTTCGATGAGATCATCGTAGGCGGAGAGGATAGCGGCGATCTTGCATTGAATTGGAATGAGCGGATATTTGATGGGAATACTTCGAATAATGCTTGTATTTAAGTTCGGTAAAGTAGCGCCAATTGCTTGATTGTATATCCATTCTATAACATTGGGCTGACCTAAATAATAGAATAGAAAGATGGGATCTAATACAGAGTCCCCCAAGCTAATGCGAATACATCCAGTGCCGCATAGCCAGCCAGATTCTCTTTCAGTGATTAATGCTCGGCGACCTATATCGCCCCTTCTACCATATACAATATCACCCTTTTCAAGCCTGTGTTGCCGAAGCCGGTCTGCATCGTCTTCCCCGATAAAAGCAATATCGTCTATAGAAATCCTACAATCTATTAAGTTTTTAGGCATCACAACAGGAATGCCGCGCTCTCTGTAATCAGACTCATGAAGCTGAGACCCAAAAGGACCTGTTCGAACGATGCCACCAACCTCATCACATATATCGCCTAAAGTGCGTGTTGCGTAATCCATCAGACGGCTCCTTCAAGCAGCTTCATCACGTTCTCGCTAATCTTCTCCTCAAGCCTCCGAGCCTCTTTATTCAGTCGCTCTAGCTCCTCATTCAGCTCGGCTAGCCTATTGGGGAAGTTAAACTCATCTGCCTCTCTCTCGGTCACACCCACATAGCGCCCAGGATTAAGGCTCCAACCTTGTGCCTTAATCTCCTCTAGCGTTGCCAACCTGCACAGGCCAAGAACATCAGCATACTTGCCATTATGGAACTTCTCCTTCATTAGCTCTCCATTGCCCTTGGAGGTCTCGACCATATGATTACGGTACAGCCTGACAATGTTAGCTATGAACTCAATCTGCTCAGGCACAAACTCCCGGTGCGCTCTATCGACCTGAGTGAATATCTGCCTGGCGTCTATGAATAGCACCTTATCCTTCCTCTCAGATGGCTTGCCATTATCAAGGAACCACAACGTACAGGGCAGAGTCACAGTATAGAAGAAGTTGGACCCGATGGCTATCACCACATCCACGGCCCCGGACTCTATGAGCTTCCTCCTGACCTCCAGCTCAGACCCCCTGGCATCTGCAGCCGAGTTGGCCATGACAAACCCGGCGCGCCCTTTATCGTTCAAGGCGCTGTAGAATATCTGAATCCAGAGGTAATTGGCATTATCCACCTTGGGAACTCCGAAGGGGAATCTCCTATCATCCTTGATCCTGTCCTTGTCCACCTTATCCACATTGAAAGGCGGATTGGCCATCACAAAGTCGAACTTGCCCAGGCTGCCATGCAGGTCTTCATAGTAAGAGTTGCCCTCCCTGATATCCCCACCAAGACCGTGCACTGCCAGGTTCATCTTGCACAGCCTCACCGTCTCTGCAATCTTCTCCTGGCCGTTGATTGAGATCTCCCTGGTCGGAATATTTTGATGGCTCTCAATGAATCGAGCGCTCTGAACGAACATGCCTCCAGACCCGCACGCCGGATCGAAGATCAGGCCGTGATACGGCTCTATGACCTCCACTATGAGCCTGACAAGCGATATGGGCGTGAAGAACTCCCCGCCCTTCTGGCCCTCGCTCCTGGCGAACTTGCCCAGGAAGTACTCGTATATCCTGCCAAAGGCATCTCCCTGGAATATATCCGCCCCATCCAGGGTTGTCTGCTGTGGGTTGAAGATCTTGAGCAGATTTCTCAGTGTCTGGTTATCTATGCGGCTATAGACATTCTTTGGCAGCACTCCCTTGAGGTCTTCATTACTGGCCTCTATGAGCCTCATGGCCTCATCTATTGCCCGGCCTATATCCTGGCCCTCTGGGATGCTTATGAGGTGAGAAAACCTGGACAGCGGAGGCAGGTACAGCACTCCAGGCATCGCCTGGTAGTCGATCTCCTTTACAAGCCGCCTCTCGCTGCCCTTGCCCTTTGCATTCAGATCGCGCTCAGCAAGGCTGAACCTGTAGTCTGCATATTTGAGGAATATCAGCCCCAGTACCGGCAGGGAGTACTCTGAGGCCTTCAGCTTGGAGTTTGCGCGCAGCTCATCTGCAGCCTCCCACAGGCGCTTCTCGATTTCATTATGGTTGCCGGGCATTCGCTGACCTATTTGATTCTCTCCAGGTTTAAGTACATCGTTCTTCCAGACAGCGTCTTGTGGAAGAAACCATCTCTCAATAGAGTGAATAGATATTGCTAAATAAAACCACTCTGGAAAAATCTATTAACGATACAGCCAATTATAGTAGTATGAATTTGGGCCCAGATATCTTCTCAGCCTTCTTCCAGTTCTTCGAGATTCCGCTCACCATAATAGCCCTGCTTTTGATACTGATCGTTCCCGTGATAGTCATCTACCTCTTCTTGCGGCTATCAGAGACGGCCTTCGAGCAGATAGGCTTCGATCACTGGCATGCGGTCATAGCAATCTTTGGCTCAATCATTGGAAGCCTGGTAGATATACCTCTGAGCCTCGGCCCGATCACATCTTATCCAGGCTGGTTCCTGACTTTGACCAGCGGACTTGGCTCCTACCCCACCAGCTTCAACCCCTTCTACCTGGCCATCAATTTAGGAGGAGCCATAGTCCCAATGATCCTCTCAATCGAACTCCTGGTCCGCGGCCGCGTCTCGGCTCTGCGGGCAGGCATAGGCATGCTGATAGTGGCCGTGATCACCTACCTCTTTGCAATGCCAGTGGCAAACGAGGGCATCACGCTGCCCTTCTGGCTGCCGCCGGTCCTTGCAGCCATAGTGGCGCTGCTCCTCAACCGCGGCTATGACAAGGCTCCGGCACTGGCCTACATCAGCGGCTCCATGGGCACCCTCATCGGCGCTGATATATTCAACCTTCTCACACCAGGAGTCCTGCCTGCGCTCTCGCCGCCGGGCTCGTCATCCAGGGCCCTGGTGCTCTCCATTGGCGGAGCAGGAGTCTTTGACGGCATCTTCCTGACAGGAATCCTGGCTGTGCTCTTTGCTGCAGGCATCGTCTGCCTCTTCCACGGCTCATGCGAGGGCGTGGTCATGCACAGGCATAATAAGACTAGAAAGATAGGGCCGTAACTGCAGTGTAGCTCTCTTCCTCGCCCATTTTCTTTTCTGGCGGGTTTCTCAGAAATCCTCTCTTTTCTTATGAGCCATCCTAAAAGCTGCGAGATATAGTGAAATTTAGGACAGAATCAGGGCTAATCCCCGCCAATTCATTGGTGGGATACAGCCCGTACCTATGATCCTGCAAGTTATTTATTCTCATAGCGCATCTTCAATTATGAACTTTGGTATAGGTTTCCAGGAGGAAGTTCCTGGAGTAAAAACCGAAACGCAAGTTCTCCCGTATAGGTACTGCTGATCTGGAAACCGTGCTTCCAAGAACCTTGTACCTATGGAGGTTGCAACGCAGCCTCTGATGCCGAGATGACTGGCTGATAGCAGAGATGAACCGGATGAAGAATCCGATGAGTCTGCAAGGGAGATGCCTATGACTTCAGTCATGGGAGAAGGTCACAATCTGATGCTGCGGCTATTGGATCAAACCGACTGGCCTTCATGCAATGGCAAAAAAGTGTTCAGAAGGCCAGCCCAACCAGGTGCAGGACTATGACCAGCGCTGCGCCAAATATCCCGCCAATGCCGCAGATTAGAATCACCCATATGCTGTATCCAATGCCAAGTCCAGCAATGGCGTTTGCAAGCCACAATATCACCAGGCCGATCAAGGCATTCACTGCGAAATGCGTTATAGATCTAAGGATGATTATCACGCCAACTACAATTGCCAGGACCAGGGCTACCATTACCAAATCTATGGGCATTGTATCAGACCTCTTTATGGACCAATATCATAGGAGCTTAAACTTCCAGCGGCTCCATCTCGCTCTCCAGCCTGTGCAGCTCCTTTGTATCTAGTGAGAGCGGATCTATATGCACCAGCATTATGGCATTTTTAAGAGCGATGTCATCCCTCTGTGATTGGATGAAACGGAGCACAGTCTCGTAGTTGCTCTGGGTGATCAAATACCCCAGGCCCTCCAGGAGTATAACTGGATAGCTGGCCTTTTGCAGGAACTCCGAGATGATTGTGGAGACCCTCGGGAAGTTGGTTGGGTCCACAGTTCTGTACTCTGAATTGCTCTTCTGCGTCAGCCAGACCACAGTGGATGCAGGTATGTTATACCTATCGCTCAGTGTCTCGGGATTGTATCTGCTTAGACACAGCCCGTCCATGCCGTGGTTGACAAGCTCGCTGAATATCTCCAGGCTGCGGGTGGGCTTCTCCTCCTCTATCACATAGGTGATGCCAGGCACAAGCGAGATCTCATAGGGGCTCCTTCCAAAGCTCTTGAGGAGATCGCCTACAGCCACCTGCAAATTGAACTCAGGGTCATGCTTCTTTATTACCCTCGCAAGCTTTCTAACAGCCACAAAAAACTCCCGCCTGGTGAGTGCCAGGCCTGGGAGAACCTTTATCTCATCATGGCTGCCTTCAGGCTTTGAAGCCTCGGCCATATCCGGGTCGCAGGCTGCAGTCTGTTCGCCATTATCCTTTTCGACTGAGGCCGCATTGTCCCCCGAAGATCGCTCGCTATGGCTGCCTTCGAAGAACTCTCCACACGAGATCTGGGCGTTGACCTCCTCGACCACATCCTTACGGGTCGTCTCATTAAGCCCGGAGAGCATGGCTGAGGAGAAGACCTCAAAGAGGTATACAGAGAGAGGACCTAAAGTGAATATGAGCTCTTTTACCTCATTTGCATCAGAATCGAGCTTCTTGTGCACAAATTCAGGCCTCTCAGAGAGCAACATACGGGTCTTCTTAGAGAGCTGCTCTATCTGGTATACGAAGTCGAGCACCTCCCTCTCTGGAACCAGGCCCGTATTCTCCTTTACCAGATACTCTGTGCTGTCTATGAGCACTATGCTGTTCTTGCTCGTCTCCACAAACGACTTTATGGTCACGAACAGGAGCGGCAGGTTTGTGGGCGAGATGTACATAGTCCCGCCCTTCTCGTGGCTGAGCCTGATTATGGGCGTCTCCTTGAACCCCCACCTTTTCCGGACCTCATCTGGATCAAGGCGTGTAATACACAGTCCTTCCACGCCATGAGTTATCTGGTCTGTGAAGACCTCATAGGCCTTGCCAGGCACTATATAGGCCGCTGCGGGCCTGAGATCATAGCGCGGCTTTGTGGCCTGTGCAGCCTCCCTCACCGGGGTTACATTGATGCTCTCCTCAACTATCATCTTTGTAGCAGATGAGCCTACGGACCCTGTGAGTATCTTCTCGAACTGGCCCCATAGCCTGAGAAGCTGCGTGGCATCTATCCTCTCTCTTGTGGTGGTGAGCCTTGCCAGCTCTGTATCTACTGCGCTCTTGGCTTTATCAGTCCCGATATACCTGGCCAGGGTAGATTCCAGCTCATCCACAGTGCCCACCTCTATGGTGCGCTCAGCAGAGACCAGATCAGCAGTGCTGTCTTGGATGTCAATGAAACTGTCTGTCAGCTTCACCTCCTCTGGGCTTGGCCTGGACATTAGAGAGACCAGCACATAGAGCGTACAGTTGACGAAAAGGGTCCAGAAGGTGGCATGAGTCCAGATGTCCAGGTTCATGCCAAAGAGAGCTGTGGGCCGCAGAAAGGCGATGCCCAGCGGCCCGGAGATCAGGATGCTGCCGGAGATCTGGCCAGTCTCTGCCAGTATGGGGACAAGGGCTGTGTAAAACCAGAGCACGAACCCCGATACCAGGCCGGCTATTGCTCCCTCCCGGCTGCCCCTCTTCCAGTAAAGCCCTAAAAGAGCCGCAGGCGCCAGCTGGCTTGCCCCTATAAAGGAGACAATCCCTATGTCTGCCAGGCTCTGATAGGCGGCCACTAACGAGTACAGGTATCCCACGGCCACCACAAGCAGTATATTCAGCCTGCGGGCGTTGAGTAGAAGGCCTGGCAGGTCCCTACCCCCGCCAATACGCCTGAGCAGGTAGGGCATCTCCAGGTCGTTTAGCATCATGGTCCCCACAGCCACTGAGGAGACCAGTATCATGGCCGAGGCTGCAGATACGCCTCCTATGAAGACAAAAAGCGCCAGCAGGTCCTGTCCGTGAGCATATGGAATGGTTATTATGTATGCATCACTGGGCCCTGGCGTCCCGAGGATCAGGCCGCCCCAGGCTATGGCCGGGACGAAGAGGTTTATGAGCAGGAGGTAGAGCGGGAATAGCCACATGGCCTTCCGGATATGGGACTCATCAGAGTTCTCCACTGCTATGACATGGAACTGCCTTGGCAGAAGAAGGACGGCAAAGAAGGAGATGAGCGTGATTGAGAACCAGGGGATATAATCCACCTGGGTCAGCTTGGCATAATCAGGGTTGGACGCGGCCATGCTGGATATGCCGTTTAGTATGTCTCCATATCCTCCAAAGAGCCCATAGGTCACATAGATCCCGACGAGGATGAAGGCGACCAGCTTTACCACTGACTCGAATGCAACTGCTGCGATGAGTCCCTCGTGCCTGTCCATTGGATCGAGCTGCCTTGCACCGAAGGTGGCTGCAAATATGCCAAGCAATATGGCCACCAGCAGTGTGGTCTCTATCTCCATTCCAAGGACCATATGCATGCCGCTTAACACATCCAGGGATGTGGATATGGCTATGAGCTGCAAAGCCACATAGGGCGCGGTCATGGCAAGGCTTGCCACTGCCACTATGGCTCCTATGGAGTAGCTCCTGCCATACCTGAAACTTAAGAAATCGCTTATGGAGGTGAGCCTAAACTCCTTGGAGGCCCTGACCATCTTCCTGACCAGGCTCCATCCCAGGATCATGGCCAGAGTGGGTCCCAGATATATGGGTATGAACTCCAGGCCAGATGATGCCGCCCTTCCTATGGACCCATAGAATGTCCAGGCCGAGACATAGACGCAGATGGAGAGGACATAGACATAGGGGTTGGATACTATGCTCCTTCCTGCCGCCCTGAGACGTATGGCATAATGGGCTATCCAGAAGAGCAGGAGGAGATACAGAACCATGACTACCAGGGCTATATGCGAGCCTATCAACCGGAGTACCCCCTGTCGAAGAGGTATGCCAGGGCGATGATCATCAGCCAGACGATGGTGATGTAGGCCAGCACCGATGGAACCCCAAAAATCTCACTCTCGTTTTCAGCCAGCGATAGCAAAGGCCAGTTCAGGAGAGCCATTCCCAGGATGAAGAGAAAGGCCCAGAACTCTTTCTGCTTGAGCAGCTCTCTAATGGATATCGTCATGTTCACAGACCCGGGTATATGGCCAGTCCTTGGGATGATATATCTACGCAAATCCTGCCAGAGGCATGAGACGCGCCACTCATCTTGAGCACCTCAAGCGACCTCCTTTGGCTCAAGTTCGCCTCCGAGTTGCGAAGTACTATTATGCCATCGGCGATATAGGCGATATCCGCCGGATAGGGCATACTTAAAGATGGCTCACCAATTATCAGAGCTACTATGTTCTGCTCCTTTATTACCTTGGCGAGGTTGAGCAGGAACCGCCTGTACTCGTCTTTTAAGATCTCCTCTAAAACTGCAGGCGTATCTATGACTATCCTCCTTGGCCTAAAGATAGCAAGCTCTGATCTGATGAGCCCAAGTATTTCTGAAGCACCCCCCGCCTCATTTAAAGCATCGCCCAGGTCCAGGTACCTTATCAGGCTGGCAAAGTAGCTCTCCTCGGCGAATTCGTATGTGCGGGCAAACCTGATGGCCCACTGTGGAGTGCCCTTAAAGACCATAAAGTAGATCCCGCGCTCTCTTTGGCTTGCGCCCTTGCAGAGGAACTGGGTGCAAAACGTGGTCCTGCCTGTGCCCAGGCCTCCTGAGACCAGTATCACTGATGGCGCAGGAAGGCCTCCACCTATCATATCGTCCAGTCCGTGAATTCCAGTGGGAATCCTGTCCAAGGCTGTCTTGGACGACCTCCTGGAATCCCTGCAGTTTTGCATTCCCCACATCATGTTCACGCCCTGGCCACGATCCTGATGAATATTGGCTGCGCTGCTACATGATCGAAGTTATGGGCTTCATATTATATGTTTTTATCTCGAAGTCAATCTATTGCACTGATGGCCAGAGTTATCCTGGTTATAAACGGGCAATGTGAATACTGCTAGGGCTCAGTCTTTGCCTTTTCATCCCGGCTTCCTAAGTCGCCCCGAAGAGTGGCCATGTGCCTGGATCTCCTTGCAGGCAACTATCTCCATTCTGGGCCGTGGCAGAGGAACCGGGCGCAAACAGTGGTCATGACCTTGCCCAGACCTACTGAGGCTCGCATTACCAATGGCATAGGGAAGCCTCAGCCTGCCATGCTGTCCAGATCGTGAACTCCAGAGGGAATCCAGATAATTTCAGGCAACCAAGGTAAAAGCTCCGGCTGTCCATCCGACAGATATCATCTGCCTCCAGACTGCTTTTATATCAGAAGTCCCAACTTAGGGAGGTGATTTGTTGATGGTAGAGGTGATTTATTGACCCTCAGAACTCATTATTCTGGCGAGATACATCCTGACATGAATGGCCAAATGGTCACCCTGGCTGGATGGCTGCATGAAGTTAGGGACCTGGGAAGGATGGTCTTCCTCGTCCTGAGAGACCGCGAGGGCTTTGCCCAGATCTCATTCTTTGGAAAGAAGAGCTATAAGACCCTGATAGACAGGACAGAGTTCCCAATCGGGACAGAGCAAAAAGTGCTCAGCAGGGAGAGCGTGATCCAGGTCAGGGGCACTGTCAAGGCCGAGGCCAAGGCGCCACGTGGATACGAGATAGTCGAGCCCTTTGAGTTCATCAGGGTGCTCAGCGTTGCAGAGCAGCCTCTCCCCATGGACCCCACAGGCAAGGTTGACTGCGAGCTCGATACCAGGCTTGACGTACGCTTCATAGATATCCGCAGGCCATGTGCTCTCTCCATATTCGAGATAGAGAGCGCAGTGCTGCACAGCCTTCGGGACTACTTCTACAAGAACGGCATGATCGAGGCATTCACTCCAAAGATCGTGGCCGCGGCCACTGAGGGCGGCACAGATCTGTTCCCAATAAGCTACTTCGAGCGCGAGGCCTTCTTAAACCAGAGCCCCCAGCTCTACAAGCAGATGCTCATGGCTGCAGGGATGGACCGCGTCTTTGAGATAGGCCCCATATTCAGGGCTGAGGAGCACGACACCCGCAGGCACCTCAATGAGGCAATATCAGTGGATATTGAGGTCAGCTTCGTGGATGATAAAGAGGTCATGAATATGCTGGAGGATGCGGTCGCATCTTGCTATTCATATGTCAAAGAGAACTGTGCAAGACAGCTTGAGACGATCGGCCTGGACCTCCAGGTTCCAAAGACTCCGTTCAAGAGGATAACCTACACAGAGGCCCTTGACCTGGCAAATGCCAAAGGCAGGGCTGAGATGAAGTGGGGAGACGACCTCGATACAGAGACTGAGAGGTTCCTTGGAGAGACGATAGGTGAGCACTACTTCCTCACAGACTGGCCATCGTCCATCAAGCCTTACTATACCCAGCCTTATGAGGACCATCCCGAGATATGCAGGGGCTTTGACCTGATGCACCCAAGGATGGAGCTCTCCAGCGGTGCCCAGAGAGTTCACGACTACAATACTCTGGTGAACAGAATCCGGGAGAAGGGGCTGGATCCTGCAGGGTTTGAGTTCTACCTCAAGGCATTCAGGTACGGCATGCCGCCCCATTCAGGATGGGGACTGGGATTGTCGAGGCTTGTAATGACCATGCTCAACCTGGATAATATAAGGGACGCTGTGCTCTTCCCAAGGGACAGAAGACGGCTGGTGCCTTAGAAATGGGGATCGGGCCGTGACATGGCTCGATCAATCATCTCTTTTTCAGCACTCTAATGTCAAATTGCGGCGGCACCCCGCTGCAAGCTGCGGGGTATTCAATAAAATAATGCATATGCATTCAGCGCAGTTTAAAATTTAAGAGAGGGCCATGCATTCATCCCAGGCCAGAGACCCGGGGACTTCCAACACCGCCCTCTTATTTCAGCAAGCCCAAAATCAATAATGCCTATTATCTGCCCCGGCTTGCGATTATAGGCCTTGCCGCCCTCTCCCTCTCCAGGTCTCTTCTGCACATGGGGCAGATCCCCACCCAGGACTTGCCTGTTGAATCGACCTGCAAGTCAGCCGGGATTGAGGTCCTGATCCTATCCAGCATCTTCTCTGTTGCATAAGGCGCTCCACAGACCTCGCACCTGACCATGTCAAAGGCGATCTCCACATCCTCGCCCTGGGCCGCCAGTGTCAGTGCCTTGCCCGGACAGGACTCCACACAGATATCGCAGAACTCCTGGCAGGCCTTGTAGCGTATGATCCTCCTGGCGCCAACGTCCTCCCGGGTGATGTTCTTGCTGGGGCAGACATTGGAGCATGAGCAGCATCCTATGCACTTGGTTGAGTCCAGAGATATCATCTTCTTCCTCCCAAAACTGCAGCTACTGCCGCCCTTGCACGTGCCCTCTTGGCAGCTACCTCCTGGTCTTTGGAGAGAGCCTGAGCAGGACAGGTGGCCACGCAAGCCGGAATCTCGGCGCCTCCGCAGAGGTCGCACTTGTGGGCGGTCTTGTCAGTCCACACCACTCCAAACGGGCAGGCCATGGCACAAAGTCCGCAGCCTGTGCACTTGTGGATATCAAAGGCGGTGCGGGCTCCGTCCTTGGTCAGAGCCCCAGAGAAGCAGGCCAGGGTGCAGTTGGCTTCCTCACAGTGGTGGCACATGACCGGGACTGATGCCCTGTGGTCTATGACCTTGACCTCCACATAGCTCCTGCCGCTGTGCGCATTCTTGCATGCCACTTCGCATGACCTGCAGCCTATGCATCTATTGATGTCTACATATACAGGCATCTAATCCCTCCGCGATACCCTGCAGGCCGCAACCTTGTACTCAGGTATCTTGGCCTCTGCATCGCGGGCATCCGTTGTCAGTATATTCGTTCCTGGGAAGTGGAAGGGCATGAAGACCACACCTTCCTTTAGCTTGTCAGTCAGCCTTGCAATGGCTGTCGTCTCGCCGCGTGCCGATGCCACGCAGACTACCTCTCCCTCAGAGATGCCAAGCCTGTCTGCGTCCCTTGGATTGATCTCTATGAAGAGCTCAGGCGACCGCTCCATCAGAGACGGGCTTCTCCTGGTCATTGATCCAGCATTGTGGTGCAGGACCACGCGCCCTGTTGTCAGCACGAATGGATACTCAGGGCTGACAGACTCAGAGGGTGGACGGTACTGGACAGGCACTATGGACGCCCTGTTGCCAGGCAGCTTGAACCCCTGGGAGTGGAGTATGGGCGTTCCGGGGTGATCCGTGCTGGGGCATGGCCAGGTAATTCCGCCAAGTCCCAGGCGGTCCCTGGTTATCCCCTTATACTGGGGAACCAGGCGGTTGATCTCTGATAAGACCGACTCGGCATCCGGATAGTCGAACCTCAGGCCCATCGCCCTTGCCACATCGCATATGATGGCCAGGTCGCTCCTGGCCTCCTCTGGGGGCTCTATGGCCTGGCCGGCCCACTGGACCCGCCTCTCGGTTCCTGTGAATGTGCCATCCTTCTCGGCCCAGGCGGCGGCCGGCAGCACAAGGTCTGCCATCTGGGCAGTGGCAGTCATGAAGATGTCCTGCACAACAAGGAAGTCCAGGTTGAAAAGCGCCTCTGCTGCATGGAGGCACCTTGGATCTGAGTTGGCGGGATCCTCACCCATTATGTACAGGGCCTTTAAATCTCCGGCGTCAGCTGAATCTATCATCTCAGTGGCGGTCAGGCCGCGTCCTACGGGCAGGCCGTCTACGCCCCATGCCTCTGAGAAGAACTTTGCAGTCTCTGGATCATCCGCCTTCCTGTAGCCAGGATAAAATTCAGCCAGGGCGCCCATGTCACATGCTCCCTGGACGTTGTTGTGTCCTCGCAGGGGCAGGACCCCTGAACCCTCTTTGCCTATCTGGCCAGTGATTAAGGCCAGGTTTGCCAGGGCCTGGACATTGTCAGTGCCTGTGGTATGCTGGGTTATGCCCATAGAATAGACTATGGCCGAGGCAGGAGACCTGGCATAAGCCCTGGCAGCCATGACCATATCGCTGGCAGGGACGCCGGTTATCTCCTCGACCTTCTCAGGAGTGTAATCTTTGACTGCGTCCACCAGGCTTTCAAATCCCTTGGTCCAGAGTGATATGAACTCTTTATCGATGAGCCCTTCATCTATGATGACCTTTATCATTCCGTTTACGAGGGCCACATCAGTGCCTGGCCAAAGCTGCAGGAGCATATCTGCAAACCAGGCAGTGGGGGTGAGCCTTGGGTCCGCCACGATCACTATGGCACCAAGATCCTTGGCCTTGTGAACCCACCTTGAGATTATGGGGTGGTTCTCGGCGAAGTTTGAGCCGATGACAAGGACGCATTTGGAGTTGGCCAGGTCCGGTATGGGGTTGGTCATGCCGGCGGCTCCAAGAGTCCTGTTAAGTCCCACAACAGATGGGGCGTGGCAGAGCCGGGCACAGCTGTCGATATTCCTGGACTTAAGGCACCTTGCCAGCTTCTCCATCAGGTAGTTCTCCTCATTGGTGCACTTTGAGGATGATAGAAAACCCACTGAGTCTGGGCCGGCCTCTTTGATGGCCTTTCCAATCCCCCTGGCCACCATGCCCAGGGCCTCATCCCAGGAGATCCTGACAAAGCCCTCCCCTTTTCTCTTCATTGGATATCTCAATCTATCCTGATGGTAGATGATCTCTAAAGCGGCATTTCCCTTGGGGCAGAGTGCTCCCTCGTTTGCGGGATGCTCTGGCATGTACTCTATCCCCGTGGCTCGACCCTTCTCGACTGCTATATAAAAACCGCAACCCGCGGCGCAGTACGGGCAGATCGTTGGAACAAGCGATTTCGGCATCTCTAATCCCTATGCAGGTATACTCCTTCCTACCATCACCTTCAAAGCTATATCCCTTGCGCCGTATCTTCGAAGTCGAGCTCTGATAGAAGATCATAATATCCAAATTTACTATAAGATTTATGCAAAATGTTGCCATAATAGCATCAAAGACACTGCATGCTGGGGGAGGAGCTATATGGCATGCCCCGGCAGGGGGCAGAAGGCCTGCCCATCAGCCGGTGCCGACTGGTGTAAATGCCACAACCCGTTAGCGTCACGGCACTGCAGCCCCAGAGGAGAGGAATGGCATTTCCGGCATTCGCGATAAAAAGGTTTCCTGGCCGGATGGCCAGGCCTATCTTCAGTTCGGGACCGGGTTTAAGCAGTGGAGATGTGCTCTCTTGCCATCCTGGAGGCTGCATCTCTCCTTATCATCTCTGCAAACTGCCCCTCATCAGCAAAGACCAGCGTCCCGGTCGGGCAGGCGCCCACGCATGCAGGGATATCAAGGCTCTTGCACCTGTCGCACTTCACTGCCACCCGGGCCCCTCCCTGAGAGCCTATGACTCCATATGGGCAGCTCATGGCGCACATCCAGCAGCCCACGCACCTCTCTTTATCCCGGTCCACAATGCCTGTTACCGCATCCTGGCTCATGGCTCCTGTGCGGCAGACTGCCACGCAGGGTGCGTCCTCACAGTGTCTGCAGACCAGGGGCACCTTGTGGCCATGAGCCTGCTCTACATACAGTCGCCTGACAGGCGCCGGCTTCTCTGATATGGCCCCAAAGAGGTTCTGACTGTCAGAGTGCTCAACTGCACATGCCATCTCGCATGACCGACAGCCCATGCACCTCTCCAGACGGACGAAGATCTCCTTCATCTCAGCCTCAGATGCCCAGCTTCCGGCGCTGGCTATCTATGTGGTCTATCATCAGCTTTGCTGCCTTAAGCGGGTCCGGCTCAACTGCAAATGCGCCTCCTGTGACGCCCTTCACGCCTTCGGTCAGGAGCTCGACTACCTTCTTGCTGCCAAGAACCTGCGGGACTGTGCCAAGGACTGTGTAGACTCCGGATCCCACAACGTAGGTGCCAATGGAGACTGCCTTCTCGCTCATCCACTCGGGAGCGGCTCCGGCTGCAGGCAGGTCGCTTATATCCACTCCCAGGGCATTGGCAATGGCTGCACAGGCAACCATTATCCTGCTTATGTCCACGCAAGAGCCCATGTGAAGCACCGGCGGCACACCAATGGCCTTGCAGACGCCCTTTAAGCCGTCGCCTGCAAGGTCTGCAGCCTCAGGCAGAAGGAGTCCGGCCTTTGCACAGGCCAGGGCATTGCAGCCGGTTGTGACTACCAGGACATCATTCTTGATCAGCTCTTTTACCAGGTTTATGTGGCCGAAGTCCTGCTTGACCTTGGGGTTGTTGCAGCCCACAACTGCGCCTATGCCCCTTATGGCTCCACTCTTTATGGCGCCAAGGAGCGGATCTAAAGAGCCACCCAGGGCTCCAACTATGGTCTCAACGCTGAAGCCCACCATTGCCCTGGATTTGATGTCAGGTATGTGAACCTTGGACGGGTCTCTGAGCCTGTAATTGAGCACTGCTGCCTGGACTATGGACCTGGCAGTTTCGTTTGCGCTCTCCTCATTGAACTCCATGTGTGTCGCGCCTGGGAACTTGGCCTTTGGAGATGTGGAGATGAACTTGGTGTGGAAGCACCCGGCCAGCGAACCCAGTGCCGGCATGACGCACTGCACGTCCACTACCATTGCATCAACGGCGCCTGTAATCACCGCCAGCTCCTGCTGAAGGAAGTTGCCTGCTGCCGGCACGCCGTGGCGCATGAGCACCTCATTTCCAGTGCAGCACATGCCAGCAATGTTGATCCCGCTTGCACCCTGCTTCTTTGCCAGCTCTACCATGGCAGGATCGCTTGCTGCAGCGACGATCATCTCTGACAGGAGGGGCTCATGGCCGTGGACTATGATATTTACGGCATCGGCCTTCAGCACGCCCAGGTTGGCCTCTGTCATGACTGGTGTTGGGGTGCCAAACATCACGTCCTGGAGATCGGTTGCAATCATTGACCCGCCCCAGCCATCTGCGAGGCTAGCCCTTATGCCGTGCAGGAGAAGGTTTACATAATCATTATCCACGCCCATATGGGTCCTGTGCATGCACTCAACTATCTCCCTGTCAATTCCTCGGGGATCGATGCCCAGGCTCTTCCACAGCTCAACGCGCTTGGCCGGCGCGCGGCGGGTGAACTGGATTGGACCCTCCTGCTTCCCAAACTCGGCCATGATGGCATTGGCCAGCTCAGACTGAGTCCTTACACCGTACTCGTTCATCAGCCGCTCCATCTTGGCCCTGTCCTTGACCTGATAGGACGATGCTTTGCCCTCAGACATGAACTTGAATGTCTGGGCCACGTCCCTTGCATGGTCGGAGTGGGCAGAGGCCCCTGCAGCTATGGATCGCAGAAGGTTCCTGGCCACAATTATGTCTGCAGTGGCGCCGCAGGTGCCCTTTATCGCCCCTTCCCCAAACGGGTCTATGCGGCAGGGACCCATGTTGCAGTTGCGACAGCAAAGCCCCAGCTCTCCAAAGCCGCACTGGGGCTGCTGCTTCTCAAAGCGGTCCCAGGCGGTCTCTAGGCCAGACCGCTGTGCAAGGCGCAGCATCTCAAGGCTTGCCGGATCTACAGATTTGTCCTGGATCTTCTCAACCATAAATAGTTCCTTCTTTATACTTGTTAAGCGTTATAAATGAAGGTCATCTTGAAGAGAGGTATTTATAGATTGTCTCTATAATCCTAAATTATCTTAATCAGACTAAATAGGCTTCGAATTAAATAATGGTGCCACTATTTACCTAGATATGTTAAAAATTGCATCGAAAGCAGTGACTTCAGGATATTATTATATCAACAGATGATTTTATTGATATTTCTGGATAAAATGCTTATTTTGCTAAGCAATTATACAACGTTAATAATTTTATAAGGATAACACTATCACAAACTGCAGAACCTCAGATCCAGCAGCCAAAGAAAAATGCTATCCTATATGTGGTACATTGAGAAATCCCTCTTATGAAATTAATATTCTCAGATCTCCCTTGGTAGATATCATGCGCGGCAGAGATCAATTCAGGATTACCCCCGCCAGGGCCAGGGAGGGCCACAGGCATCCTAGTGCACGAAGGCTGAAATATACCAAGAGTTCTGATATTCATGCATAGCATTTTGTCTCGCAGCATCTATTATGTACTTGAGCTTTCGTGCACTAGTACACGAAAGCTGAGATAAATCCACGATTTATGCCATCGCTAGATGGTGATTTATCTCATCCCATCCGTATACTTATTTCGACCGCGGTGCACTAGATCCATTCCATTGGGTAGTTCCCTATGCCTTAAGCTGCTCTTGGCCACAGACTAAAGCTTGGAATATTTAGCGATCCATATGAGCCAATTTTCTCTGATGATTTGGATATGCAAGTTTATTGGAATGCAGACCCTGAATGAGGAGATCACGGATCTGCAGGCGCCCTATCCTTGATGAACTGGTGACACTCATCGGTATAGCTCTTCTCATAGCGTATTGAATCAAATACTCTCTTGAGCACTGGGGCATCGAGGTCGAACTGATCCGCGGGCGAGTATATTCCCCACAGGTATGCCACAGAGGTGCCCAGCGGCAGGTCATAAGTTCCCACTGTCAGGGATGCCAGGATGGGATTGCCATTGATATTCATGGAACAGCGCATGGCCTTTACCTGAACAGATCCAAAGGCAGATAGAGGGCTTAAATCAGCGTCCTCATAGCTCAATATGGCCACATCAGAGACCAGATCGCCACCCAAAGACAGGTCCTCTGCCAGGTAGTCCGTGACATAGGACTCGGGTGTGGTCCCCCTGGGCAGCATATAGAGGCCCTGATGTAGAGCGCTCATGAATAAAACAGCTCTAGAGGAATCTACAGGGGGGTGCGCCGTAATGCCGCTGCACTGATAATCATCGACGATCCAGCCCGAGGGCAGGAGCATCGTCATTTTATCGGGAAACTCTTTTTCCTGGAGTGCGCCAATGGCGCTCTGCTGACCGGCAGCTGGAATTGTAGAGAGTGCACAAGCCAAAATGAGACAGATAAAGCAGAGTTCTCTCATGCCAGCTTCTCTAGCGCACCCTTGAATATATCTTTTTCCTGGGTGTCATTCATATTATTATCTGGATTAGCGCTCTCATGGAGATTGAGGACAGGATGCTCTATGATGACCTCTGTAACCTCAGCCAGAGATTGGCCAATGCCTCTATCAGAGATTACAGCCGGTCCAATGGCAGGTCCAGAGAGGCTGCCAGGAGAAACATGGCATTCTTCTCAGTCGGGCTGAAGCTTCTGCTGCCAAAAGAGGGCCAGGTATGCAACGGAACAGATTGCTCAGAGCAGAGCAGCTCTGAGATTGCACCTTACTTCAATTCGGGCGACCAGTCCAGATACAGCTTCCAGGTGCCGCCGGAGGTCGAGGACGATGTGGAGAAGGAGATGAGCCTCATCACTGCCCGCCCGGGGTTTGTCAGATCTCCTATCTTTGGATACAGCCAGGACTACTCACAGTTCCTGCCCCGGGGCCACTACACCAGGTCAGAGCGCCTGAAAAACTATTTCCTGGCCACAATGTGGTATGGCAGGATGGGATTTCTTCTCAAAGGCTGCGATAAAAGCTAGACTTGTGCCTTGATAACTCGGCTGGAATGAGGCTTTTAGGACAGCGATCTGTCCCCGACTCATACATATTCCAGAATCTGGTATCTCCAAATACCGGCGGCTTCAAGGGAGACAAAGAGGCATTTACCCTATTTGGATCCATTCGAGCATTTCCAAGGGAATTGGACTTGATGGCTGTGCTCGGCTCGAGCAGGGCGTCAGAGATCCTTGAGGTCCTCAACGATTCGAGCTACGAGAACTATGATTCTCAGCTCTCTTTGATGAGGGGGCACTTCAATTCTACAGAGGGCGGGCAGGGGACTCTATACGGTCTGTGGCTGCGCTCCCTCCAGCCCCTCCTCATCGACTTTGGACCGGGCTACCCTGCATTCATGCAGTCTCCACCATGGAGGGAAAAGGAGCTCGTCTCTGCGCTTGCATCCTGGTCAGAGCTCAGGCACGACACAATCCTGTATGCCAGGCAAGGGTATACTGAAGCTGGCTCTGCAGCAGGTTTTAGAGATGAAAGAGAACACACTCGCGGCTATGTAGAGCCCGTTCCCCAGTTCTATTCTAGCCTCCTAGATCTCACTTCCAGGACCAGGGAGGGGCTGAAGGCTGAGGGTGCTTTAGACCAGTACTCAGATTACAGGCTGGGAAGTATGGAGGACCTGCTAAGCGAGCTGTTGAATATATCTGAGAAGGAGCTTCAAGGCCGCGATCTGAGCCAGGATGAGTATGAGTTCATAAGGGATTTTGGACATCAGATAAGCTTTGCCACTGGATTTATGGACGAAGAGGCATTGAGGAGCACTGCCGTTGCAGATGTTCACACAGATACGAACAGCCTCCAGGTGCTCGAAGAGGGCGTGGGAGACCTAAAGCTCCTGGTGGTTGCATATAAGCTGCCTGAAGGCAGCATCCTGCTTAGGGCTGGACCTGCGCTCAGCTATTACGAGTTCAAGCAGCCGATAAATGAACGTCTGGATGATCCTTCATGGAGGAAGATGCTCCATACAAGCCCGCCTCCTGAACCCCAGTGGTTCAGGGCGCGATCCCAGGATTATCCAGCACTAGGCCAAGACCATAAGTCTGGGTCCGGGAGCGCCACGCCGTCTGCTCCGGGCTTTGAGATCTCACTTCCAGCGGCAGCATGCGCCTGGTTTTTAGCATCAAGAAGGCTCAATAAATAGATGTATTAGACGGCTGACAATTGTTGGCAGTCTACAACAGACCAATGAAGCAGTATACAATAAATATAATACAGATATCATAACAAATGATGACTTCTTGATAAACCATTGTTCTACACTGCCACAAAATATTCAAAGCAGAGACAAGATATATTTCATATACAATCTGCCCAAACCATGGGCGGCCCAGGCAAAGCCACGCCTCGGACTTACAGGCTCCTTTTTGATGCCCAGTCACGCCGGCCATGGAAGATGCGCATTGCTGCTTATTATTGAATACAGAGTGATCGAGCCGTGATTGATCCAAATACCATCCGCCAAAGCCTGAGCCGACTGCAATCCCGCCTTCGCGACAGGGCCATCACAGACAGATATGAACATGGCCAGCCTCTGCGATCAGAGCTCTTTAGCCTGGACCTTCTGGAGCGCCATGCAAAGACTCTGGCAGGGTGGCATGAGATCGACGCCAGGCCCGGAAGGGACCTGCTTTTGCCAAGGCTCTCAGAGAACGAGGAGGTCCTGCTCAAGGTCTACCATCTGGTGACAGAGGCCTCTGAGAAGAACCTGAGGACGGCGCCGGCAGCAGCCTGGCTCCTGGACAACTTCTACAGGATAGAAGAGCAGGTCCGCATCTCCAGAAAGCACCTGCCCAAGAGCTATAGCCGCGAGCTCCCCCACCTGGTCAGAGGACCTCTCGCTGGCTTTCCCAGGGTCTACGATATCACAAGAGAGCTCATAATCCATTCAGATGGCCGGGTGGACGCGGAGAACCTGAACAGGTTTGTGGCTGCCTACCAGCAGGTAAAGACACTGAAGCTTGGAGAGCTCTGGGCCATACCGATAATGCTCAGGTTGGGCCTGATAGAGAACATAAGGCGCATCTCAATGGGGATCGCCATATCCAGGATCGACAGGGAGATGGCCGACTACTGGGCAGACAGGCTCATTGAGACCGCCGAGTCGGATCCAAGAAGCATGATAATGGTGCTGGCGAGGCTTGCAGAGTCAGACCCGCCCATCTCCAGCGCCTTTGTATCAGAGCTTGCCCGCCGCCTTCAGGGCCAAAGCCCGGCCCTGGCACTGCCCATCCAGTGGATAGAGCAGAGGCTCTCTGAGAAGGGCCTGACCATGGACCAGACAGTCCAGTCTGAGATCCAGAAGGAGGCCGAGGACCGGGTATCCATAGGAAACTGCATGGAGAGCTTCAGGTTCCTTGAGGCCATGGACTGGAGACGGTTCGTGGAGACCATGAGCGCTGTTGAAAAAGTCCTCTCCAGCGACCCTGCAAGCATCTACACAAGGATGGACTTCTCAACCAGGGACAGATACCGCCATGTGGTGGAGAAGACGGCCAGGCGAAGCCAGCTCTCCGAAGAGGAGGTGGCCGCAGTGGCTGTGAGGCTGGCCGACCAGGCCTCGGAAGGAGAACGCTTCAGGCACGTGGGCTACTACCTGGTAGACAAGGGGCAGTCAGCCTTTGAAAGCCAGGCAGGAATGGAGCCCACGCCAGCAATGCGCCTGGGCCTGAGACAAAGCGACCTTCTAATCTACTACCTGGGCTCAATAGCCCTGATCACAGTCCTTGTCAGCGGGGCTCTGCTTGCAGCTGCATACAGCCTCGGCCTCCAGGGATGGATAGCTCTGCCCGCAGGCCTGCTCCTGGTGGTATGCGTGAGCTGCCTGGCCATTGCCCTTGTGAACTGCCTGGCCACACTGGTCATAAAGCCCCAGTCGCTGCCGAGGATGGACCTCTCTGAGGGGATACCTGATGATCTTGCAACACTTGTGGCCATCCCTACGCTCCTGAGGTCCACTGAGTCGGTGGAGGGCCTCATAAATGACATTGAGGTCCAGTACCTGGCCAACCAGAGCGAGAACCTGTACTTTTGCCTACTCACTGACCTGCCCGACGGCCCACAGGAGGCCATGCCTGGAGACGAGCGCATGGTGCTCCTGGCACAGGAGGGCATAAGCGCCCTCAATAAAAAGTACCAGGGCAAATTCTTCCTCTTCCACCGCTCCCGGAGCTGGAACCCACAGGACCTGGTCTGGATGGGATATGAACGCAAGCGCGGCATACTTGAGGACCTGAACTACGCCCTGAAGGTCGGGCCTGAGGAGAGGTTCTCTCTGATAGTGGGAGACAGATCTATTCTGCCCGGGATCAAGTACGTCATCACCCTGGACGCAGATACAAGAATGCCTCGAGGCTCGGCCAGACTGCTCATAGGCACCATGTCCCACCTCCTCAACCACCCGGTTTATGATGATAAGAGACAGTGTGTCATAGACGGCTACAGCATACTTCATCCAAGGCTCAACATCGGGCTTCCTGAGGCAAACCGGTCCAGGTTCGTCAGGCTCTTTGGAGGCGAGCCGGGCCTGGACCCTTACACCCGCGAGGTCTCAGACGTCTACCAGGACCTCTTCCATGAGGGATCATTTGCAGGCAAGGGGATCTATGATGTAGATGCCTTCTCGAGATCTCTGTCTGGACGCTTCCCTGAAAACCTGATACTCAGCCACGACCTCCTTGAGGGATGCTATGCCAGGGCCGGCCTGGTAAGTGATGTCCAGTTTTATGAGGAGTACCCCTACAGGTACACGGCCGATGTCAGCCGCAGGCACCGCTGGATCAGAGGCGACTGGCAGATAGCCAGGTGGCTCCTCTCAAGGGTCCCGGGGCCCGGAGCGCTGAGGCTCGTCAATCCCCTCTCCAGGCTATCTCGCTGGAAGATCTTAGACAACCTCAGGAGGAGCCTGGTCCCGGCAGCTCAGGTCCTGCTCCTGCTGCTTGGCTGGACCGTCCTGCCTGCGCCCTGGTTCTGGACCATATCTGTGGTGGGAATAGCCCTGGTGCCGTCTCTCTTCACCTCGGCCATAAGCGCGGCCAGAAAGCCGGAGGATATGCCAATAGCCCTGCACCTGGCAGGCTCTGCTGAGGCTGCGGGCAGGAACGTGGCCCAGGCTCTTCTCGGCCTCATCTTCCTGCCCTACGAGGCCTTCTTCAGCCTGGACGCTGCCCTTCGAGCCTGGGTCCGGGTGATGGTAACTCATAAGAGGCTTCTTGAGTGGAACACAGCCAGCGAGACCATCCACAACGGGCGCGGTGACCTGCCCGGTTTTTACATCTCAATGTGGTCTGCGCCGGCAGTTGGGGCTGCGGCCGCCGCCTATCTGGCAATTAAAAGGCCCGAGTCGCTGTACATCGCCCTGCCCCTCCTGCTGCTCTGGCTTGCATCTCCAGGCATTGCCTGGTGGGTCAGCCTGCCTCTGAGGCCGTGCGCAGCTAAGCTTCGCCAGGACCAGATCGACTTCCTGCACAAGCTTGCGCGGAGGACCTGGCGGTTCTTTGAGACATTTGTAGGCCCTGATAACAACTGGCTTCCGCCCGACAACTACCAGGAGTATCCAAGGTCCGTGGTCGCAAACGGCACATCTCCCACAAACATGGGCCTGGCCCTTCTGGCCAGCCTCTCTGCCTACGACTTTGGGTACCTCTCAGCAGGCAGGATGATAGAGCGCCTTGAGAGGGCCATGAAGACGATGGATGATCTTGATAAATTCCGCACCCACTTCTACAACTGGTATGACACCAAGCTCCTGGAGCCTCTTATGCCCAGGTACATCTCAACTGTGGACAGCGGGAACCTTGCAGGCCACCTCCTGGTGCTTCACCAGGGTCTTTTGGAGATCCCGTCCAGGGAGATACTGAGGCCCTCTGCCTTCTCAGGCCTGAGAGATACTCTGATGGTGATCTTGGATGAGGCGCGGGGGCTCCAGAGGCGGGATGGTGAGGAGGCGCGCGCTCCAGCACCCCCCGAGGTGCTCTCCAGGCTAGAGCAGCTCTCAAAAGACCTGGAATCGCCTCCCACGACACTGTCTGCGGCCTGGTTGCTTTTCGATCAGCATACCAGGGCCGCATCAGAGATAGCCGACCACCTTGGCCAGGATGCCGGACTCGAGCTTCTATGGTGGATTGAGGCCTACGAATCCCAGCTTCGAGATCTCAACGGCGACATAACTCTCATGGCCCCCTGGCTGATGCTTCCCCTATGGGCCATGCTCCATCCCGCAGGCGAGGATGTCTGGCGGTGCAGCTCTGCAGAACAGGCCAGGATGCTGATAGGGTTTAGGGAAGAGCTGCTGCAGCTCGACCGCATACCAGCTCTCCAGGAGGTGCCTGTGATGTCTGCAAGGCTTGTGCCGCTGATAGACCAGGTCTTAAGCTGCCTGTCAGGCGACCAAAGTGAGGAGAAGGACTGGTTCTTGCAGCTTAAACAGTTCGTTGTCCAGGCTGGGGAGAGGGCCCGTGCCAGGATGGACTCTTTGCAGAGGCTGGTCGGGATGTGCCTGGATATGGCCGATATGGAGTATGCCTTCCTCTTCAATGACTCACGCCAGCTTCTCTCAATCGGGTACAATGTAAACGACCTGCGGCGCGACGAGAGCTGCTACGACCTTCTGGCATCAGAGGCCAGGCTCACAAGCTTCCTGGCCATTGCCCAGGGAAAGCTGCGGCAGGATCACTGGTTCTCACTTGGAAGGCAGCTGACGACTGCTGGAGGAGAGCTGGCCCTTCTCTCCTGGGGAGGGACTATGTTCGAGTACCTGATGCCGGCGCTTGTCATGCCAACATATGAGAACACTCTCCTGGACCAGACCTACAAGGCGGTGGTTCGGCGCCATATCGAGTACGGCGAGCAGAGGGATGTCCCCTGGGGCATATCCGAATCGGGCTACAACATGACCGATGTAAACCTGGTCTACCAGTACAGGGCCTTTGGAGTGCCTGGGCTGGGGTTCAAGCGGGGACTGGCAGAGGACCTGGTCATTGCTCCCTATGCATCAGCTCTGGCTCTGATGGTGGAACCAGCCGTTGCCTGCTCCAACATGCAGAGGATGGCAGAGGAGGGCTATCTGGGAGACTACGGCCTCTACGAGGCGATAGACTACACGCCCTCCAGGCTCTCAAGGGACCAGTCGAGCGCCACTGTCAGGTCGTTCATGTCCCACCACCAGGGGATGTCCTTCCTATCACTGGCCCACCTGCTCCTGGACCGGCCCATGCAGAGGAGGTTTGGCCAGGTCCCCATCTTCCAGGCCACAGACCTGCTCCTCCAGGAGAAGGTTCCAAAGGCAGCCCCGTTCTATCCCCATGCCGCTGAGGTTGCAGCCCCTCTCTGGAGGGCGGGCATGAAGGAGGCACAGGAGGTGGTCAGGGTATTCCACAACCCGAGCACTCCGACGCCCGAGATCCATCTGCTCTCCAATGGCAGGTACAGCGTCATGGTCACCAACTCCGGGTCAGGCTACAGCCTCTGGAATGACCAGGGGATAACCAGATGGCACAGAGACCCCACCAGAGACGACCAGGGCACTTTCATCTACATGCGGGATCTGGACGATGGATATGTCTGGTCTGCGGGTTACCAGCCAACCCACAAGGGTCCTGACTTCTATGAGGTCGCCTTCCAGAGCGCTTCTGCAGAGTTCTGGAGGAGAGACTCCGGGATAGATACCTACTATGAGGTGGTGGTCTCTCCAGAGGACGATATCGAGCTTCGCCACCTGAGCATAACCAACCGCACCAGCAGGCAAAGAACCATTGAGCTGACGAGCTATGTAGAGGTGGTACTGACAAGCCCTGCCGCCGATATTGCACATCCGGCATTTGGCAAGCTCTTCATCCAGACAGAGATACTGGAAGATCAGAGGGCCATAATCTGCAACCGCAGGCCCCGTTCCAGAGATGAGGCGACTCCCTGGATGATCCATCTCGTGAACATGGACGCATCTGAGGCAAAGGAGCCCTCATTTGAGACTGCCAGGTCAAAATTCACGGGCAGGTCAAGGACGCTGGCAGATCCAGAGGCAATGCACCTGCCCCGGCTCTCAGGCAGCTTTGGACCGGCACTCGATCCATGTGCGGCCATAAGGTGCTCTGTGGTGATAGATCCAGGCGAGACTGCCAGGGTGAACTTCATCACAGGCGCTGCCGGGTCCCGGGAGTCCGCTATGGACCTTGTAGGAAAATACCGCGACTTTCGCATGGCAGAGAGGACTTCAGACCTGGCCTGGACCCACGGCCAGGTGGTACTGCAGCAGCTCAACGCCTCTGAGACCGAGATACAGCAGTACGAGCGCCTGGCAGGCGCAGTGATATATCCAAGCTCAACATGGCGGGCAAGCTCCAGCATAATAGCCAGCAACCGCTCGGGCCAGTCCGGCCTCTGGGCCTACGGCATTTCAGGAGACCTGCCAATAGTCCTCCTGAAGGTTGGCGACCAGTCCGGGCTGGACCTGGTAAGGCAGCTCTTGAAGGCCCATGCCTACTGGAGGATGATGGGACTGGCTGCTGATCTTGTCATCTGGGATGAGGACCTGGGAGGGTACAGGCAGACGCTTCATGATTCCATAATGGGCCTGATCTCATCAAGCACTGAGGCCGTCTACCTGGACCGTCCGGGAGGCGTATTCGTGCGCAGGGCCGACCAGATGACGGACCAGGGAAAGGTCCTGATCCAGTCAGTGGCAAGCGCCATAATTACAGATGCCTGGACTCTGGAGGATCAGATCCAGACCAGAGGCAGAGGCAGGGCGGAGGTTCTGGTCCCAAGGCTGGTCCCAAGGCTGGTCCCTATCGTGGCAGAAAAGACTCAGGCAGAGGCAAAAGCAGGAGCAAAGGCCAGGGCCGAGCCTGTGGCAAATGAGCCGCCTCAACCTGGCCTGGTCTTCTACAACGGCCTTGGCGGATTTACAGCCGACGGCCGCGAGTACATAACCAGTATTGACCAGGGCCAAAACACCCCTGTGCCCTGGTCCAATGTTCTGGCCAACCCCCATTTCGGGACCGTAGTAACAGAAAGCGGCAGCTCCTACACCTGGTGCGAGAACTCCCATGAGTTCCGGCTCACGCCCTGGTACAACGATCCCGTGACTGATATCAGCGGCGAGGCGTTCTACATCCGGGATGAGGAGAGCGGACGTTTCTGGTCGCCATCAGCTCTCCCGGCCCGCGGAAGATCGCCATACACATGCAGGCACGGCCTTGGATACAGCGTCTTTGAGCACTCTGAAGACGGCATAAAGTCTGAGCTGTGGGTCTATGTGTCACAGAGCATGCCTGTCAAGTTCTCTGTGCTGAGGGTCAGGAACGAGTCTGGAAGGCCAAGGCGCATCTCAGCCACGGGCTACTTCGAGCTGGTGCTAGGGGAGGTGAGGTCAAGGACGATGGCCCACATCATAACCGAGGTCGATACAAGGACCGGGGCCGTCTTTGCAAGAAACCCTTACAGCACAGAGTTTCCTGACAGGGTCGCATTCCTCGACGTCAACGACCCCGACAAGAAGATCACCGGGGACAGGACTGAGTTTCTGGGAAGGAATGGAACTCTATCCAGTCCTGCTGCCATGGCCAGGACCGGCCTGTCGGGCAGGGTGGGCGCTGCACTCGACCCCTGCCTCGCTGCTCAGGCCGTCTTCGACCTGGAGGCGGGCCAGGAGACGGAGCTGGTCTTCATACTCGGGTCCGGGCAGGATATGAACGATGCCAGGGGACTGGTACAGCGCTTCCGTGGGTCGGGGCCTGCCAGGTCCGAGCTGGAGGCCATCTGGAAGTACTGGAACAGGACGCTTGGAGTGGTCTATGTTGAGACCCCGGACCAGGCCTTAAATGTGCTCACCAACGGCTGGCTGGTCTACCAGGTCCTGGCGTGCCGCCTCTTTGCCCGGAGCGGGTACTACCAGTCAAGCGGTGCGTTTGGTTTTCGGGACCAGCTCCAGGACGTGATGGCCCTTCTCTATGCCGAGCCCGGCCGGGCCAGGGAGCAGATAGTGCGCTGTGCCTCAAGGCAGTTCGTGGAGGGCGACGTCCAGCACTGGTGGCACCCTCACTCAGGCAGGGGTGTTCGGACCCATATATCGGACGATTACCTGTGGCTGCCCTGGGCCGTGTGTCTCTATACCAGGGTCACTGGCGATTACGGCATCCTGGATGAGAGGGCGGGCTTCCTGGAGGGAAGGCAGGTTTTGCCTGAAGAGGAGGCCTACTACGACTTGCCTGTGCAGTCTGCAGTGGTGGTCACAGTCTATGAGCACTGCGCCAGGGCCGTGAGATACGGCCTGAAGTTCGGCGCTCACGGCCTGCCGCTCATGGGATCTGGAGATTGGAACGACGGCATGAACCTGGTGGGGCACGAGGGAAGAGGCGAGAGCGTCTGGCTGGCCTTCTTCCTGTGCCAGGTGCTTGACAGCTTTGCTGATGTTGCTGTGAGGAAAGAGGACCAGGCCCTGGCAGATCTCTGTATAGACCAGGCCTTTGCCCTTCGACAGAGGATAGAGGAGAGCGGATGGGACGGGAGCTGGTACAAGAGGGCGTACTTCGACGACGGCCGGCCCCTGGGGTCTGAGAGCGATCCCGAATGCCAGATAGACTCCATAGCTCAGAGCTGGTCGGTCCTCTCCGGGGCTGGGGACGAGGATCGGTCCAGGCAGGCCATGAAATCGCTTTATGAGAGGCTGGTTTTGAGGGACGGCGCCCTGATACGGCTCCTCGACCCGCCCTTTGATAAATCCGACCTGGACCCGGGGTATATCAAGGGCTATCTCCCCGGAGTCAGGGAGAACGGGGCCCAGTATACTCATGCTGCGGTCTGGGCAGTGATGGCGTTTGCAGTCATGGGCGATGCAGACCGGGCGTGGGAGCTGCTATCAATGATAAACCCCATAAACCACAGCTTGAACCCCGGGGGGACCATGACATACAAGGTGGAGCCGTACATAATGGCTGCTGACGTTTACTCCACGACGCAACATCTGGGACGGGGCGGGTGGACCTGGTACACCGGAGCTGCAGGCTGGATGTACAGGCTTATAGTGGAGTTGCTGCTGGGGATCAGGAAGGAAGCAGACAGGCTGAGCTTTGCGCCATGCCCACCTAAGTCCTGGGGGTCGTTCAAATTTCATTACAGACATGGTGAGACGTTCTATCACATATCAGTCCTCAGGTCCGGCCCTGGATGCCAGGTGATCTCGGTCACGGCAGACGGCCAGATGAAAGAGGGCTTGGCAGTCGAACTCAAGGATGACCGCAAGGATCACAAGGTGGAGGTGAGGATAGGATAAGGCTTCTAGGTACAGCATCTCAATAAATGATAGCGACTGATTCAAGTCACTCAGCCTTCATATCCCGATCAACTTCTTCTTTGGTATCTGACAGGCCTTTCAACGTCGTTCAAGGGCTATTCAAAAGTCCGAGTTCATCGGAAAATGAGTCATCGAATTTGGCCGAGATACTAACAGACTGGGCAGCCACTGGCGGCTTGTCCCTAAAGCGCATCGGTATATGATATTCGATCAATATTCAGATTGAGAGCACGAATTTGAGAAGAGCAGCAATGACTTTCTGGGTGGTGCTATATGCGTAAGTGTTCCCCGCGGCCGCGCTTTAGGGAGTACGGCCTTGAGATACCCAGTAGTTAGTGCCTGGCCCAAAAAGTCGTTCGGATCATTTCTTGTTTTCGACAAAAGATGTATTGAACACTCATTGATATCCGCAGTCGTGGAAGGAGGTTTGTTTAGTTTGCAGACGTACATCAGATCTTGATATCGATTTCTTCCAACAGTCGTAGAAACATATATATAGAATGTCAACACAATAGATACGCGATGGAGTCAAGCATAATGATCTACTGCATCAACCTCAGGTCGTGTTTGTAGCGGCCTTCTTTTAAGCCTAGTTTTAACTATCCATATCCCCTGATCGACTTGCAGTCCCTATACATCTGCACTTGTCACGTCTTGCCCTTGCCAGGGCCATGCACCTGAGATATGCCGTATTGACTCAAACTCGAATGGACAGGAGGATGAACACTATCTGAAAAAATTATGAGGTGAATTCGAGGTGAACGCTGATGATGAACAGGACGATGAAGATCTTAATGCTGTCGGACATATTCGTCCTGACTGGATTCGGGCTGATACAGCCCATATTGGCAATATTTATAAACGATGGAGTGACCGGAGGAACGGTCTTTGCAGCAGGGATGGCAAGCGCCCTGTTTATGCTGACTAAATCGCTGGTTCAGCTGCCTTTCTCCAGGTACATAGACGGCCATACTAAAAAGACAAAATGGCTGATAGTAGGCACGCTGCTCATGGCCACTGTGCCTATAATCTACATAAGCGCTCAGAGCATAGTCCATGTATATCTGGCCGAAATAGTGTACGGCCTTGGCAGTGGTATGGCCTACCCCACCTGGCTTGGGCTCTGGTCCACAAACCTAGACAAAGGCAAAGAAAGCTTCCAGTGGTCCATATACTCCACATCCACTGGCCTTGGCACTGCAGCTACTGGTGCTCTTGGCGCCGGAATCTCAAGCCTTGCTGGCTTCCCTGCCACATTCATGCTTGCAGGACTGCTGTGCCTGATGGGATGCATGGCACTGCTGATCCTGGAAAGTAAGAATGCAGGGAATGCACAGCTTCCAGAGAAGGTTGAGACTCGTTTCCCTAGGGTGCGCCGGGCGTTCTACGCCTTAAGCTGCCTTATCTGAAGCAAGAGAGGTCCGGGGCAGATCCTCGCTCTGCTTTGGACCTGATTCACCTGGTGATCTTCATTAAAAAAAGGGCCATGGAATCGGCCATGGCTCAAGATGCTTTTTTGCAGGTCGGCTTTAGAGCAGCTTCTAGAGCCTCCTTAAGGCAATTCAGAGATGGAGACATCCGGGCTTGCAGATCCCATGCTCAGAGGGTCCGGGCTCTGGGATTCCGAGACGGGAGCAACTGAGCTTGCAGATCCCATGCCGAGGGCGCCAGAGCTTTGACCTGGCTGGTGTCCAGAGCTTTTGAGCTTGGAATTGATTGGTGCCTCCTGGCTCATCTCACTTAAGGAACTGGATGCCTCGGTGGAAGGATTCCAATCAGCAGAGGAGATCTCCTTTACGCCCGACTTTGAGCTGCCGCCGATGCTGACCACAGCACCCGGCTGGGAGGTTGAGGCAGCCTCGGCATTTACAGCAGATACGGCAGAAGCACCGACATTTAAATCTGAACCGGGCTGTGACGCAGTGGTAGTGGTGGCAAAAGTGCCTGGCTCAGAAGAGAGGTCAGAACTCTGGGCCTCAGCCTCACGAAGGTCTTCATCTGAAACGGCGTTTTCCTCGACACTTGATGCTTGAACTGCATGTGCGCTGGTATCTTTTACGCTGACCGCGTTGGTATTTGCAGATAGAGCACTGATTGCTGGGACGCTGCTGGCCGGAATATCAGATTCTGGCTCATCTGCAGCTGGCTCATTGGAGATTGCAGCTTCAACATCAGAAGCAGGAACGCTGGCGGCAGGTGTGCTTGTAGCTACTGCACTTGTAGACTGTGTATTTGCAGCAGGGACTGTGACTATAATGACATTTGGAGCCTGAGTGCTCGCAGCTGGAGCCGCAGCTACAGGAGCATTTGAGGCTGATGAATTATCTGCCTTGTCATCAGACTCTGGGCTGCTCTTCTTCTCAGTGACTACGAGCTGAAGTGTTGCAGTCTTGATCTTATCTTTGTTCTTGGCTGTAAGTGTATAATTCATGGTAGCGCTCGGCGTCACTTCCCTGGACCCCGACAGTGCAACGACACCAATACCCGGTTCTATGTCAACAGTCTCTGCAGTTCCAGTGACGCTCCACTTCAGGATTGAGCTCTCCCCAAGGCCGATTATATTGGGTGTGGCATCGAATCCCCCTATTGTTGGAGCAGGTGTGGACATGAAAGAGAGAAGCCCAACTACGGCGGTTATAAGCCCGGCAGACGCAGCTAGAATCGCTGGTGCATGGGTCAGGGCAGATTTTTTATCATCAGCTATAAAAATACCTCCTAATTTGTATCAAGGACAGCTCTATAGATTAGAGAGTGGAGATCAAAGAGAGCCATGGCTGTTTGGAAACCCCATTATGATTTTTTGTGAATAGAGGTCCCAGCCTCATAGCCTTTATTCTCATGGCCTTTGATCTCAACCACGTTCATCGTCTAAACCTCGCTCTGCTATGGAATTTAAGCCTTTTGCGGCATTTCACAGGTCAATCTTCTAACATATGAAAATTATTTATTAAGATATCGTCCCATTAACATCCATAGAGGATTATCATTTGCAGATCCCGGACAAAGGGAAGCCAAGAATACATAAGATCAGTACGCTGAAGTTGAGCAATAAAAACCCTTTTAAGCTCTCACTACGTCAAGGCCTGCATGTTCAAGATTGGTTTCATCAAGCTGGGGAACATAGCATCCTCGCTGGTTGTAGATCTTGCCTTAGATGAGATTGCCGAGCGCACAGACCTGGAGATCAGGTCTATGAGCTCAGGCCCCAAGATGACCAAGAAGGAGGCCGAGGCCTCAGCCGAGCTGAAAGCGTGGGGTCCTCAGCTGGTTGTAATTATTGGGCCAAATGCAGCAACACCCGGCCCCACAGCAGCCAGAGAGCTCTACAAAGGGATGCCAGTCATCGTAATCTCTGATGGCCCGACCAAGAAAGAGGCAAGAGATGCCCTGGCCGCAGACGGCTTTGGATATATCATACTGCCCGTAGACCCGCTGATAGGGGCCAAGCGCGAGTTTTTAGACCCTGCAGAGATGGTGCTCTTCAATGCAGATGGACTCAAAGTCCTATCCATATGCGGAGCTGTCAGGCTCGTTCAGGAAGAGCTTGACCTGGCCATGGGAAAAATAGCCAAGGGCGAGATCGCGCTTCCAAAGATACTGGCCACTCCTGAGAAGTGCGCAGAGAGGATGGACTTCAAGAACCCCTATGCCAGGGCAAAGGCCATGGGTGCTCTGTATATGGCCCAGACAGTTGCCGCCATAGATGCCCAGGCATGCTTCAAGCTAAAGGAGCTAGGTCCCATAGCCCTGGCAGCAGCAGCAGGACACGAGGTCATGAGGGCAGCGGCCACGCTTGCAGACCAGGCAAGGGAGATGGAGAAGGCCGGAGACACAATATCAAGGAAGCCTCATGCCAGGTCTGGAGAGCTCATGTCCAAGACCGGGCTGCTAGAGAAGCCAGAACGCATCTGAGGCAAGGCCTCAGATGCCACTTTTTGGCCTGATCTCCCGGATGCACCTGTCCAGGGCAGATCTTATGTCATCAATATTTACGGGCTTGGCTATGTAGTCGTCCATGCCCGCCTCCAGGCAGCGTTCCCTGTCCCCCTTGAGGGCGCAGGCAGTCATTGCCACTATCCACGGCCTGTCAGGTCCGGGAAAGAGCTTCAGTATCCTCCGCGTGGCCTCCAGCCCGTCCATATCAGGCATCTGGACATCCATGAAGATCAGGTCGTAGCGCTGCCTCTCAAGAGATTTCAGCACATCGTCTCCGCTGGCCGCGATATCCGCAGAGTATCCAAGCCTTCCAAGCATGAGAAGTGCCACCTTCTGATTGACCTGGTTGTCCTCGGCCACAAGTATCTTTAAAGGTCCAGACGGGGGTTCTTCTAAATGGGGCTCGGGGCTGACGGCCTGTGACTGAGCCTGGCAGAAGGTCTGGTCCAGGAGCTCGATTAAATGGGCATGTCTTATGGGCTTGGCAAGAAATGAGGTGAAGAGATCTCCTTTGGGCCTGAGGAAGTCCATTGCAACCAGTGGAATGTTTACATGAGATCTGCGGACCTCGTCTGCAAAAAGCACCCCCTCGCCATCAGAGGCGAGGTCCAGCATTGCAAGGTCAAATTCTCCACCAGGGTCAACCAGATCCAGGGCATCGCTAGCCCTGCAGGAGACCTGAGTCGCCATGCCATAGCTCTGGAGCTGCCTGACCAGTGCCTTCTGGCTGTCAGTCTCTCTGCCAAGTATGAGAACCCGCTTTGCGCCTGATGAGCGCGGGCTTTTGCTCATTACAGGTCGGGCCTCAGCCATGATTGTAAAATGGAAGTTAGAGCCCTTGGATGGAGAGCTCTCTGCCCAGATGGCCCCGCCCATCATCTCCACCAGGCACTTGCTAATGGCAAGGCCAAGGCCTGTGCCGCCGTACTTGCGGGCAATTGAGGGGCTCGCCTGGGAAAATGACTTGAAGAGCCTATCCAGCGAGTCCCTGGGTATGCCAATCCCTGTGTCGCTGACTGTAAAGTGCATCTCGTGCCTGCCGTCACCGACCAGGCGGCTGCTGACAGATACCATGACCTCTCCACGTTCTGTGAACTTCACTGCATTTGAGAGCAGGTTGACCAGCACCTGGCGAAGCCTGGCATTATCGCCTGCCAGGCACTGCGGCCCGTCCAGATAATAGCCCAGGTCCAGGCCTTTCTCTGCAGCAGCCACAGCCACCATATCCAGTGAGTCCTCAATGCATGCCCGCAGGTCGAAAGGCTGCATCTCCAGCTCCATATGGCCGGCCTCTATCTTGGAGAGGTCCAGGATATCGTTTATTATGGCCATTAGGGCATTTCCGCTGGACCTTATGGTCTCGGCGCAATCCCTCTGGGCATCATCCATCTCTGTGCTGAGAAGGAGGCTGGTCATGCCGATGATTGCGTTCATTGGTGTTCGAATCTCGTGGCTCATATTTGCCAGGAACTCTGACTTGGCCCTGGTCGCGGCCTCAGCTGCCTCTCTTGCAGACTTGAGCTGTGACTCGACCTGCTTTCGGGCCGAGATGTCCCTCGCCACCACCAGTGAGGCTGGCCGACCTCGGTAGAAGATGCGCGAGCTGCAAAACTCCACTTCAAGCGCACTCCCATCAAGGCGGAGCAGCTTTAGCTCGCCGGCATCAGAGGTCTCATCAAGCACCGGTTCATTGAGCAGAGATCTGACCATCTCCAGGTGGTCCTGGTGAATGAAGTCGAGGATTTGCCTGCCAAGGATAGTCTCTGGTCTGGAGGCTCCGAGGAGCAGGGCGCCTGCAGGGTTCACATAGGTTATCTTCCCATCCACGAGCACCCCTAAAGGTTCAGGAGACAGCTCCACCAGGCTTCTATAGAGCTCCTCTCTCTCAGCCATGGCCTCCCGTAGTGCCAGCATCTCCTCAAGGCCTGCCTGCACCTCGGCCAAGGCTTTGAGGAAGGAATTATCCGGTCCCGGCAGGTTCTCGTCCTGCAGATCTGAGATCTTCCTCTGCGTCGCCTCAATCCCGCCGGGATATTCGCTGATCATTATGGATGGCCTGCAATCATCTAACGTACTTAAAATTATTGTATGATTGATTGACCTTATCAGAGATCAGTAACCAAAATATAAGCATGCAGCCAATCAATCGATGGCAACATCTCCAATGAGAACAGGCCATGAGTCCTGCCAATTATTTAATATTGCACGATATTTGCGCTAGCGACCGCCAATACCATCACGGGATGCCGGATAAGCATTGAGCGTCCCTGCCGCTCAGACGGCCCTCTTCCAGCGGATCATCAGCAATGTGGGCTTGGGCCCTGACAAAACTGCGCGACATATTCTCTGTCTTACCAGTCCCTTACCCGCTGGAAGGGCGGCACCTCTCCAGAGCGCTACTGAGCTCCTCCATTGTGATTGGCTTGCTGATATAGTCGTCCATGCCTGCTTTCAGGCAGCGTTCCTTGTCACCTTTCAAGGCATAAGCTGTCATGGCTATGATTTTGGGCCTGGAATCAGGCCATCTCTGAAGCATCTGTCTTGTCGCCTCAAAGCCGTTCATATGCGGCATCTTCAGATCCATGAGGACAATGTCATAGTGCTGCCTCTCCAGGGACTCCAGGACTTCCAGTCCATTGGCAACTGCATCTGCTGCATATCCAAGCCTTCCAAGCATGAGAAGTGCCACCTTCTGATTGACCAGGTTGTCCTCGGCTACAAGTATCCTCATTGGGCAGACCTGCGCTGCGCCGCAGACGCGCCCATGCAGCCTGCTGCCGGATGTCAGAAGTCCTCTGAGTGCCTCGCTCAGGCGAGATGATCTAATGGGCTTTGTCAGGAATGAGTCAAAGGCCCACTCAGACTCCGGCCTCCTATGAGATACCGCCACCAGGTAGATGCCAGAGTCTCTCAGACGCATCTCGGCTGCCAGGGACGATCCATCCATATCCGGCAAGACGAGGTCCAGCAGTGCCACATCAAACCTCTCCTCGACAACAAGGCTCAACGCCTCGCCAGCTGTTGCCGCCGCCCTTACAGCCATGCCCCATGACTCCATCTGCCTGGTGAGGAGGTCCCTGATAATTTCGCTGCCACTCACGACCAGAGCCCTCTTTTCATTCAAGCCTGACAATCCAGGTTGTGAATCAGGCTCCTTCTGTACGGACTGGGCCATGATTGTGAAATGGAATGTAGAACCCTTGGAGGGAGAGCTCTCTGCCCAGATGGTGCCGCCCATTGCCTCGACTATGCCTTTGCTTATGGCCAATCCTAGGCCCAGGCCGCCATAGCCAGAAGATAGATAGCTGTCCACCTGGCCAAATGGTCGAAAGAGCCTGCCAAGCGTTGCTTTGGAGATGCCAATCCCCGTGTCTCTGACTGCGAAGTGAAGCTCATGACTGCCGCCATCAACCTCGAGATCTGTCACCGATACCATGACCTCGCCGCGGTTTGTGAACTTGATGGCGTTGCTTAGCAGGTATGACAGGACCTGGCGGAGGTGGGTGACATCGCCCACCAGGTACTCAGGGCCTTTTATATCATAAGCCATATCCAGGCATTTCTCTGCTGCCGCATCTGCGGCCAGGTCTAATGAGTCCTCTATGCAGGCCTGCAGATCAAAGGGCTGCATCTCAAGCTCGAGGCTGCCCTCCTCTATCTTTGAGAAGTCCAGGATCTCATTTATGATAGAGAGCATGGCATCGCTGCTAGAGCGTATGGTCTCGGCATAGCTCTTCTGATCAGTGTCGAGGTCGGTGCAGAGGAGGAGGCTGGTCATGCCCATGACTGCGTTCATTGGGGTCCTAATCTCGTGGCTCACGCCTGCAAGGAACTCGGATTTCACCCTGGCTGCTGCCTCTGCAGCCTGCCTCGCCCTTTGAACTGCAGCCTCCGCCCGCTTTCTCATTGTGAGGTCTTTGGCCAGCATCAGGATGGCGGCCCGGCCCTGGTATATGACATTGACACCTGTGAGCTCCACGTCTACGGCGGCCCCACCGGCCCGGGTCATCTTCAGCTCATAAGGGCCGGCAGAGCCCTCCTGCTTAATCCTTCGAGCCATATACCTCGCAAACTCCATGTGACCCGGAGAGATGAAGTCCAAAGCATGCTTGCCCATGATCTCCTCAGGTCTGGATGCTCCAAACAGAGCAACCGCTGCAGGGTTGGCATAGGCAAGTTTGCCCTTCGCTATCACCATAACTGGATCGGGAGAGTGCTCAACCAGGCTTTTGTAGCGCTCCTCGCTCTCAGTGAGCTGTTTTACCGCCGCCTCAAGCTCAGAAGTGCGCTCCCTGACCATCTGCTCCAGCCTGTCGTGCGAGAGCCGCAGCTCCTCCTCTATTTTTTTCCTATCAGTTATGTCCCTGATGACAGAGAGCACCGTCCTCTTTCCATTGAGGACAAAGACGCTTGAGTTGACCTCAGAATTTATCCTCTTGCCGCCCTTGCCTACCAGGACCTTCTCTACTGAGAGCTTTTGACCTGAGACCATCCTCTCAGTCTCCTCAGGAATGCTCTTTAAGCCTTCATGACCCTGAATATCCTGGAGAGAGAGCAGGCCCATCTCCTCAGGGGTGTACCCAAGCATCCTGCATATGGCCTGGTTGGCCGCAACGAATGTGCCTGGAGAGTCACTGGTCACCAGCTCGTAGAGCAGCACTCCGTCATTGGCGCTCTCAAAGAGGAGCTTATACTGGGCCTCGCTCTCTTTAAGGGCGGTAACCATCCTCTTGCGTTCTGTTATATCATTGAAGGTGACAACAGCGCTGTACACATCTGCATGCCTGTCAAAGATTGGAGATGAGCTCATACTTATGGTGCCGTGGGTGCCGTCGCCTCGCAAAATATCGATCTCCTCGCCCATGACCACCTCACCTTTGGTGATGGACCTGGCCAGTGGCCACTCATCCGGCTGGTACGGCCTTCCATCCTGGTGGAAGCCCCTGTAGGCAGAGTAACCCGTGATGTCCTCGGCTGGCAGGAAGGGATGACGCCATATATGCCGGACCTTGTTATTGCCCATGACGAGCTTGCCTGAGGGGGCCTCAGCGATTATGACTCCAGAGGGCATCTGCCTGAGCACTGCCACCAATCTCTCTCGCTCGAGCTCGAGCTGTCTTGCCAGCTGGTCCACCTCGGTTATGTCGTGCCAGACAGCCACAGCTCCGGATATGGTGCTGCAGGAGGTTATAGGGGTGGCTGTGGCCATTATGGCCATCTTTCTGCCGTCCTGATCTATGAATGTGAACCTCTCGCCCTTTACCACCTCACCTTTAAGAGCTCTGACAGACGGCTGCTCTTCATCTGGCACAACCCTGCCGTCTGGATAAAGAAGAGAGGGCTTAGGACTATCTTTTCCTGACCTGGAGGGATCAACTCCAAAGGCGAAGATAGCTGCAAAGTTCGTCCTGACTGGAGCGCCATTCAGATCGTAGATGATCACGGGCTGGTTTATGGCATCAAAGATGGCATCGAGCTCATCTGCTCTTCTCCCGGCCTGCCCGGCCAGCTCATCAGATCGTCTCTTCTCAGCCTCAAGCCTCTCCTGGAGGTCCCGAGCCTGGGTGATGTCCACTAATGTGGCCACTGAACCACGGAGGCTGCCATCCCTGGATCGTATGGGTGCGGCGCTGGCTGAGACCTTTATGGCCCGGCCATCGGCGCTGTTGTGGATGACAAAGACCTCTCCAGAGATCCGCTCACCATTCAATGACCTGATAACTATGGAGGCACTGGGGTCCAGCTTGCGGCCGTCAGGCGACTCTGCATTCAGAAGCCTGAACCTCTCAGAGGGTGGCAGATGCAGATCCTCTTTCGAGTAGCCTGTCATCTCCCTGGCCACAGGGTTCATGGATAATACATCTCCAGACGGCCCCAGTATCAGAACTCCCTCGGCTATGGATGAGATGGCTGAGTCCAGACAGTCCGCTCTTCTCTCAGCAGCCTCCAAAGTCAGGCTCAGGTCACTCTCGGACTGCCTTTGATCATGACTCTTATCAGATCCCTGATCGTTCCCCTGATCAGAGACCTCGTGCATCATCCAGCGCAGGCCCTCCAGCTTTCCATCAGATCCGTATATAGGGCCTGCAGAAATGGCAACAGGAACCGGCTGTAAATCTCTTGGAGAGACAAAGCCCTCCCACCTGAGTACGCCATCGCCTCTGCTCAGGCGCCCCAGATGCAATTCAAAGCTTTGGAGGCTCTTATCTGGGATATAGATGCGAAGCGGCATATCAATGATATATCCAAACGGTGTATTGAAGAGCTGCGAGGCGGCCTGATTTGCCTCAATTATTTTCCCGAAAGTATCTGTGAGAAGATAACATTCAGGAGCCTGGTCGAAGACCTCCTGGTAATGATGATACTCTGCCTCTATGGTCTTCCTGGCCCTGCACAGACCGTCATCCCTGCTTAGAAGCTCCTCCTGTGTGACTATAATCTCTTCTAAAAGCGGCCGAAGATCACTCAGCAGGCAGGTCAGCTCATCTGGCAGATGGTCTGCCAAGGTTGATTCTCTAAGATGCAGCCCTTCTATCTTCCTATGCAGATCCTCAACTCTGCTATGCAAATCAGCGCTCATACTACATACCATCACGCGTTGCTGTGCCGATCGCCGGATCAGGAAGAGGTCCCGCCAGGCACTTAAACGACAAATATATTGATGATGGACTAGCTTGAAGCATAGATAAAAGCTTTCCGCAGTAGCGCTGTGAATCTGCAGACTAAAAATATCCGATCAATAAACTTCTCATAACGCTGAGATTATTGAAGATGAATGATCAAAATTGGGCGCAATAGGCCTAAATACTCCAGATGGGTAGGACGAGCATAGATGGCTTGGAGAGCGCTATTGATGATATATGGTCTGGAGGTCATGCATATTACAGCCATATATTACAGCCATGCTGGGCAGGAGGAATACTTTCGCCCTGCCCGCATTATATAGAAATATTCGAAGGGAGGACGTAGGCAATCAGTAATAGGAGATCGCATGAGGCCCTACTCGCTACTGGGCATAGAGTGCGGTCTTCTGAAATCTATTTTCTGGCTTTGTGGTGAATAATAAAGCAACAAAAGTTAAACCACAAAGATACAAAGGCACAAAGACCGTTCTAACTTTTAGTTTCGGGATAACCTCTATAAAAAAGATTTCAGCCCATTGAGACAGCCAATCTGCCATGGGCTGATTGATTGCTTTCTTGGATCTCATCTCTACTGAGCATAGATCCCTGCACCAATGTACCAGGTATCATCAACCTTGGTGAGATAGCTCATCTTGAGCATCTCAGCCATGTTCTTGGCTGGGTTGGCGTAGATATAATATTGGAAACCGCTTCCACTCCTGGCTATATCTGAACCGTCCTTGCAGAATGAGACTCCATTGGGGTCCAGAGCATCTGCTCTATTTTTACCTATGAGCTCGGGCTGGTATGGCAAAGCCAGCACATTTGAGTCGAAGTCGTAAGCGAAGATGTAGAGATCTCCCTTGACAAACTGGCCGTTCTTATCATTGAACTCGGCTATGGCCTTAACCTTTCCATTCTCCTTTGCATACTTCAAGGCCTCATCTACAAAGGCGACAAGCTCATCACGGGATTCCTGGCTGAAGTTCGCAGGCACCTGTGACATATAGGTTCCTGAGCCCAGATACCAGCTGTCGTCTATCTCTTTCACATAGACCTGTTTGAGCTCTTGCTTATTGTTATGGGCCGGATTGGCATAGACGTAATATACAGTACCCTCGCCCCTCTTGGCCACATTGATCATGTTCCTGATGAACTGTGCTCCATTGACATCCACAAGGCCTATCTGGCTCTTTCCAAGGAAATCAGGATGATATGGGTGGGCCAGAGCCGCGCCATTCAAATCATTGGCAAAAACATAGAGCTCGCCCTTGATGAACTCGGCAGATTTATTGTTGTTAAACTCAGCTATGGCCTTATCCTTTCCGTTATCTTTTGCATAGGCAGCTGCCTGATCTACAAAGGCAACCAGATCGGCATGGGATATGCCTCCTGATGCACCCTGATCAGCTGCTGCACAAACGCCTGAAAAAGCAGAAGCTGCCAGCAAAAGAGTGATCATGCATATTATAGATGATTTCATGGATGTGACTTCAGTATGCGGGATATAAGCATTGTGGATCTTATCCCAACTCCAGCCGGCTATCTGTGACCAGGCGCTTTAAATATAAGGCTTTGAGCTAAGTCTGGGATGGATTGCTTCAATGAAAAGATTGGAATTATTTGGCAATCCCATGCTTTGCACTGCATATCCTCAAAATCTCTACCAGAACCTGCTCCATTACACATCGACCACGACGATGTTCTTTTTGGTCAGCAATATGCCAACGGGGGTGCCACTCGGGCCGTGGCGGGCCTTGGTCCAAAAGCGCTGGGGACATTTATGATTATAAGCAATCGCTGGCAGCGAGCCGTTCGATGGAATCGGCATGCCCACGATACTTTGTATGTATCGGCATTAATGAACCAGATGTCAATACACTTTGCATTTATCGGTATCAGTGAATCAGATATCAATACACTTTGCAGGCATCGGCTTTAGTGAATCAGGTATCAACATACTTTGCAGCAGCCCTGGCTTAGATACGTGAGTGTTCCCCGCGGCCGCGGGGTCAGGGGGGCCGTCGGCCTTGAGACTAGCCCAATAGTTAGGGCCTGGCCCAAAGAGTCGTGTGAGTCATTTCTTGTGTTTAGTGCTCTTTGTCTGGCTAGATGCATTATCTTTTCCCCGCAGACGCCATCTCAGGGCTGTGATTTAGAGCTGCCACCGAAACATAGAGCTTAGCCTATGAGATTCATTTTACGGGAAGCGGCATTTCATTGTACAATTGTATGTGCCCTCAATGACAACTGTGTTGAGGATACAATTCCCCAATAGAGTTTTGGGATTCGCCCTGAGATTCCGCCATGCCGTTCAAAAGGTTGATAACGTAGCCCCGATTGGGACTCACGTTATCCTTGCCACTGCCGATACTTCATCCTCAGGCTTGACGTTCATTATCCTGACGCCCTGAGTAGAACGTCCCTGTGTTCTGATCTCGCTTGTAGGTACGCGTATCATGACCCCTTCTTTGGTGGTGATCAGGAGCTCATCCTCATCTGAGACGGTCATGGTGCAGCAGACCCCGCCCTTCTTGGCCTCAATATTCTTGACGCCCTTTCCACCGCGGTTCTGGAGCGGGTACTCATTGAGGTCTGTCCTCTTGCCATAGCCCTGGCTGGTGATTGTGAGCAGGGTCGAATCAGGCTTGACCACATCCATGCTTATCAGCTCGTCTCCCGACTCCAGGCTTATGGCCTTGACGCCCATTGTGCCGCGGTTGCTGGCCCGGACATCGCTCTCCTTGAACCTTATGGCCTTACCGTTCTTGGTGGCAACCAGGAGCTCCTTATCGCCTTCAGTCAGGCGAGCTGCGACTAGGCTGTCGCCCTTCAGGTTGACGGCCTTGATGCCGCCCTTCCTGGGGTTGCTGAATGCCCTAATTGGCATTCTGACAATGCTGCCGCCCTTGGTGACCAGGAGTATGAAGCCATCTGCATCAAAGCTCTTGACTGGAATGGCGCCTGTCATCTTCTCATCAGGCTCAAGCTGGAGCAGGTTCACTATGGATTTGCCCCTTGTGGCCTTGCCCATTGCGGGGACCTCATAAACCTTGAGCCAGTGAGCCTTGCCCTTGTCAGTGAAGAAGAGGAGGTAGTCCTTTGTGGATGCCGTAAATACGTCGGTTACAAACTCCTCGCTCTTTGTCTCGGCGCCAATGGCACCCTTGCCGCCCCGCCTCTGCATCCTGTAGGCTGTGAGTGGCTGGCGCTTTATGTAGCCGCTGCTGGTGATGGTGACTGCCACCTCTTCTTCCTGGATCAGATCCTCCATGCAGACCTCGCCAGTAGGCTCTATGATCTCAGTCCTTCGGGCGTCTCCATAGGTCTTGCACAGCTCCTTTAGCTCAGCCTTGATTATGTTCAAGATCTCCTGGCCGCTGGCCAATATCAGTCTCAATTTTGCTATGAGACGTGCGAGCTCTTCAGCCTCATTGACTATCTTCTCCTGCTCAAGGCCGGTTAACCTCTGGAGCCTCATGTCCAGTATGGCCTTGGCCTGCTCTTCGCTCAGGGCGAAGGCATTCATGAGCCCTTCCCTTGCCTCTGCCGGAGATGGAGCCGCCTTTATGAGCCTGATTACATCATCGATGTTTCGAAGGGCGATGAGCAAACCGTCCAGGATGTGGGCCCTCTTCTCTGCCTGGTCCAGCTCGAACTTTGTCCTTCTCTCAATGACCTGGACCCGGTAGTGGACATAGTGCTCCAGGGTCTGCTTGAGGTTGAGTGTCTTTGGCTGGCCGTCGACCAGTACCAGGTTTATGATTCCGTAGCTCGTCTGGAGCTGGGTGTGCTTGTGGAGCTGGTTTAAGACCACATTGGCATTGAACCCGGCCTTGACATCCACGACGAGGCGTATGCCCTCACGGTCAGACTCATCCCTGATGTCTGAAACTCCATCCATCCTCCCGGCCTTGACCAGCTCGGCGATGTCCTCTACCACCTTGGACTTGTTCACCTGGTAGGGAAGCTCAGTAAAGACTATCTTGCTCGACCTGGCGGTCTCCTCTATATCGGACTTGGCCCGGATCAGTATTGTGCCCCGGCCCGTCGTATACGCCGACTCGATCCCGGACCTGCCAAGGATATATGCTCCTGTTGGGAAATCCGGCCCCGTCAGGTGGTCCATCAGGTCGCCAATAGTTGCATCCGGCTCATCTATGATGTGGATGATGGCCCTTGCCAGCTCGTTTAGGTTGTGGGGCGGTATGTTTGTGGTGTATCCCACAGCAATTCCAGTGGAGCCGTTTAAAAGGACGTTTGGAAGCTTTGCGGGCAGCACTGTTGGCTCTTTGAGTGAGCCGTCATAGTTGGGGATGAAGTCTACAGTGTCCTTGTCTATATCGACCAGCAGCTCGCCTGCGATCTTGGAGAGCCTGGCCTCAGTGTAACGCATGGCCGCCGCAGGATCGCCGTCTACCGACCCAAAATTGCCCTGGCCGTCTATCAGGGGATACCTCATTGAGAAGTCCTGGGCCATCCTGACCATGGTCTCGTAGATGGCAGCATCGCCATGGGGGTGGTACTTACCCATGACGTCTCCCACTACCCTGGCCGACTTCTTGTAAGGCTGATCGAATGTGTTGTTCTTCTCGTACATGGCGTAGAGAATGCGCCTATGGACGGGCTTCAAGCCATCACGGACATCCGGAAGCGCCCTTGCAACGATCACGCTCATGGCGTAATCGATATAGGACGACTTCATCTCATCTGTAATATTAACCAGTACTTCAGTCAAGTTCTTCTCACCTAAATATCGAGGTTCTTAACATCCCTGGCATGTGCCTCTATGAACTCTCTTCTGGGCTCCACCTGCTCTCCCATGAGTATTGTGAAGATCTCATCGGCCTGGACTACATCCTCTAGGGTCACCTTCAGGACCGTCCTCTTCTCAGGGTTCATTGTAGTCTCCCAGAGCTGCTCGGCGTTCATCTCTCCAAGGCCCTTATACCTCTGGATGACAGGCTTTGCCACTGACTTGACCATCTTATTCAGCTCAGCATCGCTGTAGGCATAAGAGACCTGCTTGCCCTTCCTTACCATGTAAAGAGGAGGCTGAGCTATGTAGACATAGCCGGCATCTATCAGGGGCTTCATGTACCTGTAGAAGAATGTCAAGAGCAGAGTCCTGATATGAGATCCGTCCACATCTGCATCAGTCATGATCACTATCTTGTGATACCTGGCCTTGGTGATGTCGAAGTCATCTCCAATGCCGGCACCCATGGCTATGGTCATGTTCCTGATCTCATTGTTCTTGAGCATCTTGTCCAGACGGGTCCGTTCTACATTTAGGATCTTTCCCCGCAGGGGCAATATGGCCTGGAAATGCCTGTCCCGCCCCTGCTTGGCAGACCCGCCTGCAGAATCGCCCTCTACCAGGTAAAGCTCGCACTTGGATGGATCGTTATCCGAGCAGTCAGCCAGCTTTCCTGGCAGCCCGCCGCCCGAGAGGGCGTTCTTCCTCCGGGTCAGATCCTTGGCCTTTCTGGCAGCCTCTCTGGCCGCCAGAGCTTCAGAGGCCTTATTTACGATGGCCGTTGCCACCTCGGGATGCTCCTCGAAGAGCTCGGTCAGGCCGTCTCCAACCATAGACTCTACCAGGCCACGCACTGCGCTGTTGCCAAGGCGCGTCTTTGTCTGGCCCTCGAACTGGGGGTCGGGAATCTTCACGCTTATTACAGCGACCAGGCCTTCTCTGAGGTCGTCGCCTGTAAGCTTGGCCTCGTTCTTGATGAGCTTGTGCTCTCTGGCGTACTCGTTCACAGTCTTTGTAAGCGCAGCTCTGAAGCCCACAAGGTGAGTGCCGCCCTCGCGGGTGTTGATGTTGTTGGCAAATGAGAAGATGTTCTCGTTATAGGAGTTGCTGTACTGCAGGGCCACCTCTATGTGGAGGTTATCCTTATCGCGGGAGAAGAATATTGGAGGGGCATGCAGCACCTCTTTGTTCTTGTTTAGGTACTCCACAAATGAGACTATGCCTCCTGCATACTGGAAGATGTTCTCCTTGCCTGAGCGCTCATCTTTTATGGCGATCTTAAGGCCGCTGTTGAGGAATGCCAGCTCTCTTAACCTGGATGAGAGTGTATCGAAGTTGTACTCGACATCTTCGAATATGGTGGCGTCTGGCTTGAATGTGACCTTGGTGCCTGTGTGCTCAGAGGTCCCGCGGACCTCGACATCTGAGGCTATCTGTCCCCGCTCGTACCTCTGCCAGTAGATCTTGCCGTTCCTGCTTATCTCCACCTCCACCCACTCGGAGAGAGCGTTTACCACTGAGACGCCCACTCCATGCAGGCCGCCTGATACGCTGTAGGATTGGTGATCGAACTTGCCTCCGGCATGGAGGACGGTCATCACTATCTCCAGGGCCGGGCGGTTGTACTGAGGCATGATATCTACGGGAATGCCACGGCCATTGTCTGACTCTGAGACTGAGCCGTCCTGGCGCAGTGATACCTCTATATCTGTGGCATACCCGGCCATGGCCTCGTCTATGCTGTTGTCCACCACCTCATAGACCAGATGATGCAGGCCAAGAGTATCGGTGGAACCTATGTACATGGAAGGCCTGCGCCTGACCGCCTCCAGCCCTTCAAGGACTTGGATTTGGCTGGCGTCATAGCCTGTAGCGTCGCTCAAAACTGATTAAACCTCCTGAATAATTAGGGCCGTAATGAAATAACCCCTGAGGATATAAACTTTTCTCTCATAGATATCCTTCGACTGTTATAATTTCCGTATCTCCAACGATGCACGATTTATAATAATTTCTTGAGATAAATAGTTATCCTTCTCAGCATTTCGCCGTGCCAACAGGGGATGGGCGGTCATCAGAGAGGATTTTACTCCCATCCAGTTAAAGTTATCCTCCAAAAGATGACCTACACCTGCATCCTGATCGCTCAGGAGTGAATGTCTCCAATAAAAAAATTTATATTGTATCAGATCCAAAAGTATCTACCCTCCGCCGGGATGGATTATCGACTCAAGCCGTAAAGTATTAGTCCTGGAAGGGCAAGCCATACGGCAGTGGGGGAATACGTGTGATCACTGGACTTACAATGATTAAGGCTATGCCAGGCCACAGGCAGGCGGTATATGACCGGCTGCTGGGCATGGATGGCATAAAGGATGTCTATAAGCTCTTTGGAGAGTTTGATTTCTTTGTTGTAATGCAGGCTGACGGGTCTAAGAGGCTGAGTATTCTGGCAGATATAGTCTGCCACTTAAGCGAGGTCGCAGGAACCTCCCAGCTGATGATCGCCAGAGATATGACAGCCACTGGTGACCGACTTGGTCAGCACGACAGCAGAGAGACTGCATATAGTTGAAGTTGAAACCTCAAAACCGCCATAGTTGGGCGGGCCTGCATCCTGTGCTTGCATTCTGTACTGGAGAGTTATAGACATGCATGGACAGAAGATACTGCAGGCTGCTGCATATTTTTTCAGTGAGCTTCGTGCAAGATAGTCTATCCCCCTGCTCCCGCAGCATTATTAAAAACGATATCCTCAACGAATTTTTAAAAAAAAGGAGATAACCACAGCCTCAGAAGACCGTGTTTATCCACAGAGCACCGTCTCCGCCCCTGGCTCCAACCTGGATCAGGTTGCTGGCATCCAGTGTGGCGCTTGCATCTGAAGTAATGTAGCCGCCCATGGGGTACCATGCAGTGGTTTGAACGCTTGTATCATACACATTGTCCCAGAGAGAGCCATCTCCGCCTCTGACGAAGTTATGGATCAGCCTATTGCCGTCAGCAAGAGGCTCGGGATTGCCCTCGTATATGGCGCTTCCACTGCCTTCAGGCGAGATAAAGCCTCCGAGAAGGACCCTGTCATAGCTGCCGTAGAAGGTGTTGACCCTGGTATCAGCCAGCTGGCCATCCCAGTTGCGGGCAAAGACATGGAGGATGTTGAAGTTGTTTGGGTCCTGTATGGGCCTGGCGTCTGATGATATTGACCCGTCCATGTACTTCCAGGACTGGACATAGACTGCTCCGTTCCATACCCCATAGTTATCCCATAGAGAGTTGTCATAGCCCTTGGCGAAGACGTGTATATTCTTCTGGGCATCGAATATGGGATAAGGATCCGAAGTTATGTAGCCGCCCAGGTAGTTCCATGTCCCGCTCATGGTCCTTGTATCCAGGTCCCTCATTATCAGCGAGCCGTCTCCGCCTCTGGCCGCAACCTTGAGGAACCCATTTGTGACGGGCTCCAGTGCTGCAGCCGGGTCTGAGGTGATGTAGCCTCCAAGGTTCTGCCAGTACTGGGTAAATGCAGCAGTATTGAAGACATTGTCTACCAGGCTCCCGTCCCAGTTGCGGGCGAAGGTGTGGATCCGTCCCTGCTGGTCCTTTATGGCAAAGGGATCAGAGGTGAGTGACCCGCCAAGGCCGTACCAGTTGCCATTGATGTTGTCGTACAGGGCAGAATCTCCGCCCTGAGCGAAGGCATGAAGCCTGCCCTGGTTATCTTTTATCAGGTTTGGATCTGATATGATGTAGCCCCCGCGCCCCTGCCAGACCGTGTGGCCCGGCACGGGTCGCAGGTTGGCAGAGGTGCTCTGGACATCGCCTGACAGCTCATCATCTATAGAAGGTGAGCTTCCTGCCTGTGCAGAGAGGTGTCCCGACGTGGATGGCGACTCCCAGGCCAGGTTCTTTGCATCAGTGCCATCGTTTGAGCTTGCATAGGCCAGAACGTCGCCCTCTGCCATCAGGTCCTGATCTGCGCTAGGCTCAGACCCGGTCCTGGCAGCCATGCTTGAGGCAAGCCGGTTGCTGGATGAGAGGTATGAGTAAGCATCCTTGCCGTCAGAGGTGGCCTCTGCAGTTGAGTAGGCCTTGGATTCATCGCTCTCTGCCTGCATACTTGCAAGCGCATCCGCGTTTGATGAGGCAAAGGTGGCCATCTGGCCGCCCATAAATCCTATCCCGTTAAGACCGCTTGAGACCTTGGCAGACTCCTTTGGCGTGGCAGAGTCTCCAGCTGCAAATCCCATCAGCCCATCCACTGCCGATGACTGGTAGGCAGCCACAGCTCCATCCTGAGCTGTCGCCTTCTGCCAGGAGGCCATGGCGCCCGCAACTGCGCCCGCAGACTGGGATGCAGACAGGGCTCCTGTGGATGTGTAGACCCCAACCTTGGACTCGCCAATCGCACTCACTCTCTGAGAGAAGCTCAGATCGGCACCTGCTGCATAGGCGATGGCATTGGAGTTCAGCCCCGACTTGGAGGAGGCCTCGCTTGAGATCAATTGCCTATCGTTTCCAGCAATCCGGGATATGGTGTTTGCACCGCTCCCGGCCACGTACTGGTCCTGGAGCATCCCGCCATCAACAATTGCCACCTTATCGCTAAGGCTGGTAGACGTATCCAGAGAATAGCTGTTTCTCAAAGACACTGCACCCCCACTGCCGCCAGACGTATAGCTCAGAGACGCGGCGTAACAGGAGGACGAAAGGACGAACAGCAGTACTATGCATTTAAGCAACTTACATGGATTCATATCCCACTCCCCGTGGTTTGACTCTATATGGCCAGGCTCAGCATGCCGTCTGGCATATTCAGCAACGGGCTGGATTTGATGCAGGTCGCTGATATATACCCTGCATGGTCAGCACAAAGGCAGGTGCCGAGCCAAGCTTTTGGAGATATATAGACCACTCTGCCATCCTGGAACGGTTCATCCTGGAGTGGCTGCACCCTGACTGGGCATTTTGGGTCCATCAAATGATTTTTATCCCCAAAATTGTCTTGCACTGATAAGATAAATAGTCATTGATGGAGCACAGCCCGGTGAGGCATAGAGCGCATCATGCAGTTAGAGATCATTAGAAAGAAGATGGTGACCTGAAACTTGTATCTATACCGAAATGCTTTTACAATAGATATCTTTAGTAGGGAGTCGATGAACATGGCCAGGGAATCTGTTTTGTAGCCAGCATCCTATGGAGGGTTGGAAATAAATGGAAGCTGTGATGTATCGATAATAATCCCTGCATACAATGAGAACAGGAAGATCGAGAGGGCTGCTCGCGCTGCAGTAGCTGAGCTTTCGAGGATCGCGTACGACTATGAGGTGATCATTGCCGAGGACGGCAGCAGCGACGGCACATACGAGACTGCAGCCCGTCTGGCTGAGAATGACCGCCACATACGCCTGCTCCACTCAGGAGATCGCCAGGGCCGTGGCCAGGCTCTCAACAGGGCCATAAAGGCTGCCAGGGGCGAGGTCGTCTGCTACATAGATGCAGACCTTGCAACTGATATGTCCCATCTGGGAGATCTTGTGGACGCCGTACGCTGTGAGGGATATGACCTGGCCACAGGATCCAGGCTGATGCCTGAGAGCGATACAGGCAGGTCTGCTGTCAGGTTGGTAGCCAGCATCGGCTACAACACGCTGGTCAGGCTGATACTCAGATCCAGGCTTTACGATCACCAGTGCGGGTTCAAGGCCCTCAAGAAAGAATCCACTGCAACAGTGCTAGACAAGGTCAGGGATAACCACTGGTTCTGGGATACCGAGCTATTGGTGAGAGGGCAGCGCGCTGGCCTCAAAGCAAAAGAGATACCGGTGATTTGGAGAGAGGCCGATTCCACAAAAGTCAATGTGCTCAAAGATAGCTATAACATGGGCTCGAAGATAATCAAGCTCTGGTGGGATCTGCACGGGGACCCTGATAGAAGATGAAGGTCGAAGAATACGAGAAGATGTACCGCTTCGAGGAGGCCAACTGGTGGTATAAAGGCCGAAGGGAGCTGGCAGTAGAGATCCTGTACAGGATAAGACAGTCCCAGGGGTACAAACAGCTCGAGATACTCGACCTCGGATGCGGGACCGGCAAAAACCTGCTCTCATTTCAATCATTTGACGACTGCCGCTGCCACGGCATGGACATCTCCATGGAGGCGCTCAGGTTTTGCAGGATCAGGGAGAACTTATCCCTCGCCCAGGCAAGCGGCGAGATGCTGCCCTTCAAGAGCAATGCCTTTGATGCGGTCTTTGCCCTGGACGTCATAGAGCATATCGTGGATGATAAGCAGGCCATGAGAGAGGCGTGCAGGGTCCTAAGACCTGGAGGATTTCTGGTCCTGACAGTGCCCGCGTTCCAGTTTCTCTGGTCCGGCCACGACCAGGCGGTCCACCACAAGAGGAGGTATGACAGGGCGGGGCTCATAAGAGACCTTCAGTCCAGCCAGCTCACAGTCGAGAAGAGCACATACTGGAACTTCTTTCTCTTCCCGGCAGTGGCCGTATTCAGGCTGATCAGGAAGTCCAGGGATGATGAGGCCAGCGCCAGCACTGATCTGCCTGATCTGCCCGCGGTGGCAAACAGCATGCTATTGAAGATGCTGAGGCTGGAAAAGGCCCTGATACTTGGAGGAGTCGCCCTCCCGGCGGGTGTGAGCATTCTTTGCGTCTGCAGAAAAGGAAGGGATCATGAGAGAGGTTAAGAGGGTTAATATGTTCGCCTTTGGGCTACTAATTATCTGCATAGTGTTTGGCGCTCTGGGCCAGATATCCATGAAGAGCGGCATGAACCAGATGGATAAGATTGACGGCATAAAGGAGCTCTTCAGCCTGGGCACTGTTGTAGGGATAATGAAGAACCAGTATGTAATGCTTGGACTGCTGCTCTACAGCCTCTCGGCATTCTTGTGGCTGGGAGCGCTCTCCACCCTGGACGTCAGCTTCATGTACCCTCTGCTGAGCCTGGCCTATGTTGTGACCGCCGGCATGGCCTACCTCTACCTGGGAGAGAGCATATCCCTTTTCAGGTGGGCTGGAATCTTCATGGTGATAGTAGGATGCATGCTCATAACCAAGAGCTAATTCCCCATAGAAAGATCCTGTGGAGGACCCAGAGGTCAAATGATGCCACTCAAAGAACGGCCCGTCTGGAAGGAGGCAAAGACGAGCATCTTAGCTCTCTTCGCCTACATCATCTCATCTCTGGCATTCACTTACCCTGCGGCATTCTCGCCAGGAAAATTTCCAGGCACCTACGGTGACGTCTTCTGGTACCTCTGGGACCTGTGGTGGTTCAAGAAGGCACTTTTAAGCCTCTCTGGCCCGTACCATACACAATACATCTTTTACCCAACAGGCGTGGACCTGGCCTTCTCAGAGATCACTCCCTTCAATGCCATGGTCTCCATCCCGTTGCAGACGGCCTTTGGACTTATCAGCGCATACAACATATTATGGATCTCTACATTCATCCTCTCAGGATTTGGCACCTTTCTTCTGGCAAGGTACATTGTCGGAGACGCCAGGGCGGCATTTATATCAGGCCTGATATTCATGTTCTGCCCCTACAGGTTTGCCCACAGCTTTGGACACCTAAACCTCATCACCACACAGTGGATCCCATTCTACATCCTTTTCTTCATCAAGGCCGCAAGGGAGGGCCAGAGGAGGGACGCCCTCTACGCAGCCCTTTTCATGATGCTTGTAGGCCTGAGCAGCTATTATTATCTGATCTACATGATCATATTCTCAGCCGTATACATTGCATACGGGTTATGGTCTGAGAAGAGCTATCTGAAAAGAGATAGAGATACCCTGGCAAACCTCGGCCTGGGGACCGTAGCCTTTGGACTGGCTTATGTGCCTTTTGCATATCCGCTGTTAAGAGAGCTGGCATATGCCGAATCGAGCTACCTGTACCACGGAGGCTTTGAGGAGTTCTCAGCAGACCTGCTGGAGTTCCTGATGCCGCCCGTATGGCACCCCGTATTCGGAGGCCTTGTCGAGCCAGTATATGCAAGCCTGACTGGAAATATTGTAGAGTCAACCCTGTTTGCAGGCTATACGGTCATCATCTTATCAGCGCTGGCCGTATCGAAGGTCAGGGAGGCCAGGTTCTGGGCAATATCTGCAGCGCTGTTCCTGACCTTAAGCCTGGGTCTGGCCCTTCATATAGGTGGGGTCAGCAGCGTTCATCTTGCCGGGCGCGACCTGAGCCTGAGTCTGCCGTATTATCTGCTAATGCACCTCCCGGTCTTCTCCATACTAAGGGTGCCCAGCAGATGGGACGTACTGGTGATGCTCTCCCTGGCTATTCTTTCAGGGTACGGGCTGAGATATCTCTTTAACCGATATGGATATGGGGGGATTGAGCGTGGGTCTGGATGCGATGGCTGGGGAGATGTCAAAGGCATAGAAGAATGCAAAGATAGAGGAGACTGCGAAGGCAACGATGGTGGCAGAGGCAGACGTACAGTGAGATGGTTGTGGGACCGCGGAGGTATACATGAAAGATGCAAAAAGGATAGGCGTATACTGGCAATATCGGCTGCGGCCTGTGCCCTGATCCTCTTTGAGTTTCTGGCCGTGCCCTATCCCATGCTAGATGGCCATGTGCCCGGGTTCTACGGCGAGATGGCCAGAGTGCCTGGAGATTTTGCAGTCCTGGAGCTTCCCAACTACCACGCAACTGTAACTTACTCAGACTTCATGTACTACCAGACCACGCACCAGAAGAAGCTGATCAATGGATATGCATCCAGGACGCCTGATTATGCTTATGAGTTCTCTACCATGACGCCATTCATAAAGGACCTGATAGACCCGGACATGGATGGGGTGAAGAGGGATATTCTGGATCAAAACATATCTGAGATTGCGCCATCCATCCTCGAATATTACAATATAAAATACATAATACTGCATAGATATAAAATTCACTTAACATACATGTTCTCTACCTCGCAGGCCACGTGGACGCCTGATGAGCAGCTCTCATATATGATGGACCTTTTAAATGAATCTGGATCAGTACCTACGACCTATGATGATGGGTACTTGATAGTGTATAAAGCTGGAGAGGCAAAGACAGAGCCGTTTATGCAGCTTAGAGGCGGATGGTATGGAATCGAGTATCCAGACGGCCAGCCCATGCGCTGGATGGGAGACGAGGCAAGCGTCCTTATATTCTCTGATAAGGACTGCAAGGCTGAGATGAGCCTGAGCACATATGCCTTCCCCAGGCCAAGGACGCTGGAGATCAGCTGTGATGGCAGGCTGTGCTCTAAGTCTGTAGTATTCACGCGCCTGCACGAGATCAATGTGGAGGTTCCACTTAAGAAGGGCATGAATACTGTGAACCTCAGTGTTGTTGAGGGGTGTGAGAGACCTGTTGATATCAAAGAGCTTAAAAGTACAGATGAGAGGTGTCTGAGCATAGCCGTGAGGAAGATCTCTTTGGAAGTGCCTGAGAATGACTAGTGCACCTAGGCTTAAATAACCCTGCATTTATGCTGTAAGCGGTTTACCCAGATATGTCCATTTATAAGGCTTTGCCATAGTCTGATTGAAGTATTTTGTAAAACCAATAACTTTATTTTTCAAGTCTTCAACAGAAGTAAAATTACCTCTCTTGAGAAGTTTCCTTGCCAAAATGCTAAACCAGATTTCGACCTGATTCATCCAAGAAGCATGTTTAGGCGTATAATGGAAAACAATCTTATGATTTATATCAGTTAAAAAGGCTTATCGTGTCTTCATTGACTGCAAAATGCCACTTTCGCCTTTGGTTCCCAAATCGATGTTTATCTCTGATTCTTTTGCCACATATCGCACTTCCGAGAAAATAGAAGACGTGGGAGACAGATCAGTCAACGCTCCTCTCGGAAAGGTATGCCCGGGCCATCTCTGGATCGGTCGCCAGCTCATTTATCCGCTGCTCAGACATCTCCCAGAGCATATTGCCTATTTCGACCTCGTCGTCTCTCTTTTCCCACCAGGAGAGGCATAAGTTTGATGCCAGCTCACAGGCATCCTCATCAGATAGATCGGTGGAGGCACAAAATTCCTCGCCCACGCATGCACCAACTGGTGCTCTAGTACAACGATCACAAGTCATATCGGCTTCCTCACTTAAAATGCTGCATTCATCAAAGGGTCTCAGCGAATTCGCTCACATCCATGCCCGGGGATGGACGTGTAAGAATGTGTGGTGCAAGATCGATTCCATACCATATAAAGGGTATTACATCGATGAGATTAACGAGACTCTCCCTCAGACCCCATATCCATCGCTATCTGGAACCTGTTGCCCAGGGCCCCGTCATATTTCTTGCGTTACACTTGAGCGAAGAGCCAAAGAAAATCGGCAGAAAAAAGAAAAGGCCCCTCAGCTGGGCCTTGCTATAGTTTTTACTTCTCTTTGAACTCCAGCCTGCACTCCTTCTTAGCCTCCACCAGGTAGGCCTTTCCAGGCACCAGCATATCGCTCTGGCTCATGTAGTTCCAGTCCGAGTCTCCAAAGGACCACATGAAGGCGGATACTATTCCCTTATCTATGGCTTCATTGAAGCTGTACCTCTTGTGCTCGGCGTTCACTGTTATGTTGCTTATATTGACGCTCTGGTTGAATGGAACTCCCACCAGGTTCCAGCCGGTTTTAAGCTGCAGGCGGTAGGGCATCTCGACAGGCTTGCCTTTAATCTCCACTGTGAAGTTGGCAGAGCTGTCTATGAGATATCCGTGTCCGGGCTGGAGCACAGTGACGTTGTTTAGTCCCGAGTCCCTCATGGTGAGCTGCCAGCCGTCGCCTGATATGTCGAATATGCCTCTGTAGGGCTTGTTTTTAAAGTACTTGGATACAGACGAGTCCTTGGGGTTGACATAGAGAGAGACCATGTTCCACCCTGGTGTGATGTTCATGAGCTGGGTAAGCCCTGGCACGACCTTGTACTCTATATTGAATGTCCTGGTCTCGTTAAGCCTTGGTCGGACCACGGGCCAGGAGACCAGCTTACTTGCATCTGTGACCTCTTCGTCGTGCCAGACCGCCTTGCCGTTCTCCTTTATCACCACTTCATCGGCGTCCCTGGGCAGTGCTGCCTGGCCTATCAGGGCTGGCGGCGAGTTCATCTTGAGCTCGCCGTCAGTGGTCTCCATCTGGGCCCAGTAGAGCCAGTCCGTGCCTTCCTCTGAGGTGGGTGTATAGGAGATGTCCAGCTCCCCTGTCTTGTTGCTGGATGTGTTGATAGGCGATGCTGATATCGTATAGGGCAGCTTTGGAGTCCTTGGCATATACGGCTTGAAGGCCGGATCTCCAAAGAGCATGAACTGGTTGACTGTCTGGTTGTACATGGTGCTTATGGTCTCAGTCCAGTCAGGCAGATAGCTCTCATCTAACTCTGAATAGGGCTTGAGGTTCTTGGCGCCTTTAGCCTTCATGCGGTAGAGGTTATCTGCGTCTATCACTGCTTTGCCCACGGTCTTATTCTCGAAGACCAGCGATTGGAAGAGCTTCTTGGAGTAGTCGTCTGACAGGAATATGTAGGAGTTGGTGTTGGCTCCTATGTAGTTGACAGCTCCTGCCCTTATGAATGCCAGGGCCAGTGAATCCTCCAGCCTGGTTGGTATGTACATCTCAGTCCCGGTCACGTTTATGGTGTAGCCTTTGATCCTTGATGTCAGGCAGGCATTGGATGTTGTGGTCTGGGGCGACAAGGTGAGCTGCTTGATGTCTGTATCCTCCATGGTCGCGTCCATCAGAGACCACAGTGAGAGCAGCCAGGCGGTCTCATCGCCGTGGTTGTCGAAGTCAACTATGTTCTGGCCGTTGTTCATCTGAGAAGATGCCTCCTGGTAGGTGGCATCCACTGAGAAGAGGTTCTTGACATTGAGCCCGGCATCTGTCAGGTACTGGCTGATGCTCACTGGCACCGGGTTTTGCGGGAACACCAGGGGCGGATTGGATATGATCAGGGCATTATTTTTCCAGGCTCCATCGATCCTGTCATAGGCCTGGGTCCTGGCCACCATCTGGGATGCATCGTAAACGCTCAGGCCCAGAATTCTGCCCACGCCCACCTGGCTGTAGTTCTCCTCACCGCTTGGTATCTGGTAATCCCTGTACACATCGTACTTTATCACATCACTTGCGTTCTGGGTGATGCCTGTAGACAGGAACGGCAGAGATCCCGGGTCTCCGACCACGGTCAGATATTCCGGCACTATCTTCATGTCAGAGACGAGGCTCCTCATATCATCTTCAGCCTTTGCCGGGTCCAGGTACTGCGGATCTTTTGCCACATCCACCAGAAGAGCCTTTCTGGCTGCGGCCACCTGCGGCGCCACCAAAGACAGCCTGGGCACCTTGGTATGGCTAAAAGAGGTCATATTTATCGGCGGCATGCTGGACGTCACCTTTATCACATACTCCTCAGTGGCATGTCCAAAGCCGTCTCCAGCCTCAATATGGAACCTCCAGCTGCCCGGCGATATGAGCGGCAGGTGCTGGGAGTAAACCTTGCGAGGAGCTATGTCCGTGATCATTATTGTCCCCTCTCTTCCCTCCGGGCTGAAGACCTTGAGCGCCGTGAAGCTTGGGTTCCCGGCTACCTCCCATGAGACGTTGGCCACGCCCACAGGCATCTCCGCTGGGTAAGTTATGTTCATCACAGGCCAGCTGTTCTTCACCTCGCTTGTAATGTTCTGGACAAGGCCGCTGTAGGTCAGAGTAGCACCGCTATCTACCTTCTTCACCCAGCCGGCGTCCAGGGGATACATGACCTCTGCCTCCAGTGTGAGGCTGGCGGACTTGCCTGCCTCAAGTGAGTCCACGCTCCAGATGAGAAGCGACCCGTCCAGGAATGCGTTGTACGGGTTAGAATCCTGGGCAGTGAATGGATCTGTGATCTTCACATCCCCTGAGGTCTGCTTTGGCCACCGCAGCAGTATTCCGCTTGGGAACTTGTCCACTACCTCCAGGCTCTTGGCCTTATCCTCGCCGCTGTTGGTCAGGGTTATGTTCAGGCGTATCGTCTCTCCAGCCCTCTCGGCAGGAATCTCGCTTGGGCTGATCTCAGCATCCACTATGATGTCTCCAACCAGGTCGCGCTTGAAGTCGGTCTCAAGGTTTGGCTGGAGAAGGGAGAGGTCATGGGAGTTGGTGAGGACTACGGAGGTTATGTTCTCCCCCCGGCTCTTCATCTCCTTTTGCATGAGCTTTCCATCATCATCGACTATGGTCAGGTTCATCCTGGTCAGGTTTGACCTGGCCTCTTTTGGTATGGCCCCAACTATCGCCACAGTGCTCGCATTCAGCCTCCGCAAAGACGCCTCAGTCTGCCCGTCCAGGCGGTCTCCAACAAAGAGCACAGGCCAGTTCAGGTATGAGGCCAAAGATGCGGCTTTTAGCCCCATGCTATAGTTCTCTCCAACCAGTACGGCTCCAGGCGAGCGTGCCCACTTCTTGCTTATCTGGCTGGCCAGGTCTGAGCTGTTACCCGCCTTTATCAGTGAATCGCACTTCCAGGAGACGTTGCCTATGCCCAGGGTCTTTCCTCCAAGCTCTCCAAGGAGCCATTTGGCAGACTTGGATGGCGGCTCGAGCTCTGACCAAAGCGGCGTGTAGACGATGTTATACTCAAAGGCCATGCCTCTGGCCCCGCCTGAGACCAGGTCCTCTATGTAATTCACAGTGCCTTCGACGTTCTGAACAGATAGGGTGTACTCAACATAATCGTCGCTCAGCCGTATGTACACTGGCTTATCGGTCATGCCCGAGGCCAGCTTCACATCTGAAGGTGAGAGCGGCGAGATGATCATGAAGTCTGCTGCCTTTGAGATCTCTGCATAGTTGTAGCCCTGGCTCCTATCAAACGGGCTACCGATGGCTACGCCCAGGACCACAGGTCCAAGGTCTGAGGTTATATTGCTTGACTCACGCACTATCTGCTGGATCTGATCTTCCTTCCACTGCCTCCAGCGCTCGGTATTGTACTGGTTGGCGTAAACCTTATTGAGGTCGATTCCAGTATCTTTATAGAACTTCTCCTTGCAGAAGTCGCAGAAGCAGAAGTTCTCGTTTTGAAATCCAGTATTATAGAGGACTATTCCATCTACCTTATAATCCTGTATCAGCTCCTCTTCCAGGTTGTAGAGCGACTCTCTGACATCGGGGTTGACGGGGCACAGGAGGCTACCATTGCCGTCGTGTCCCGGGGCCAGCTTCTGAAGCTTATAGGGATCTACCTGGGATATGTCCTTTGTCGCATCTTCAAGGCCGATCTCATCCAGGAACTTGGTTCTGGCAGCATTTGCCATGACAGTATTATTGTTGGATGAGGGAATGCTTGAGCCTGATGTGCCTGAACTCTTGTTATCAGGAAGCTCGAGTGTTGCTGTCATGTAGGCTTCCAGCCCCTCTTTGTGTGCGGCCTCGACCATGCTCTTGGCCAGGTCTCCCTCTCCGTGGATCACAACTGTAGTGATATTTGCAGATGCCAGTGTATGCAGGACCGTGAGTGGGCCGTACCTCTCCAGGTCTTTCTGCTCGGCCCAGCCCAGGCGCTCTCCTGCCTTGACGGACTTTGGCAGTATGAGCAATGGCTTTGTAACCGTGCCATTGCCCTCAGACCAGATCGCCAGTGGTGTGGCAGCTACGGCATCGTGCCAGTCGTCGGCCCCAACCAGGATCACATCCTCAAGTCCACTGGATTTAACGCCTCTATCAAGCTCTGCATTGGCCAGAGAGAGCAGCATGGCCAGTGCTATCAGAATCCAAATCAGCCTCACAGTGCCACCCCTTCAACAGTAATTCCCATTCCAGCAAGGGTCTTGGTTGTATTCTTATCGACTTCGCCAATTACATGGATTCTGGATAGTTCGGTCTTGCGCTTCATCAGATCCTCTACTATGGATTTGATACTGGCTGTTGGGCCAGAATCGCATATCACAAGTGGGAGGTTGAGGTTTTTTGCCTCCTGATATGCTCTGAAGATGTCAACCTCTTTGGGTCCTGACATCACTACCTCTGCGGTGCCGTTACCCCACATCTCGGATATGAACCGCCATGATACCTCGCACAGGCTGTCTCCTGATATCCTCTTCACCTCTATGTCCCGCGACAGGGTGCGTTCAGTGTCCTTTGATATTACAGACTCATTGCCAAGGATGATCAACTTGGTAAATGAGAGCAGACCTTCTCTGGCCTTCCTGTCCAGCTTTCCATCAGGCAAGGTCACCACAGACGTGCTGTTATTGCTTGGCGTGTCCAGAGAGGCCAGGGTGGTGTATACGAACCCGTCTCCAGTCAGGATGGCGGTGCCCTTTGGCCTGAATGCTGCCACCAGTGCCAGCTCGTCTGGCATTGGCACCCCATTGGAGTCCATCAGCTTGAATACTATGCCATAACGCCCAGGCTCAGTGGCCAGCAATGTGAAGTTGGCCTTTCCATCCTCGTTCGGGCTGACATGCATGACCCCCGAGGTCGGTATCACCAGCAGCTCTGGGGGTGTATTGATGCCTATCCTGATCCTCTCATTCACATCCAAGGACATCATGAACGTGCCGCTGTAGGTCTTATTTACTGCAATCCTCTCAGGCATGTCGACCTTGACCTCATAGCCTCTTATAGCCACTCCGAAATCTACCTGGGCCTTGACTGTGGAGTTCTTTGTCATATTGCCCATAGACACGGCAGTGACATCTACCTCGCCGCTTACACCTGATTCAGGGGCCTTGACCTCCATGGTCAGGCTGTGGCTCTGCGTGGATGGTATGGGCAGCTTATAGGGCAGGTCTACAGGGTTGTCGTTATCTAGAAGTGTCACGCTCCAGCCCTGAGGCACAGAGGTTGCATCTATCAATGCCATATCCCTGAACTGGCCCAGGTTCCTCACAGTCAGGTCCAGCTTTGCGGCCTCGTCAGGCTTGGCCAAGATGTGGGCGAACCTGGCATCATTCACAAAGAGGCTTAAGCCGTAGCTCTCAGGCTTGAGGATCCGGACATTGAACTCTATAGGTATGGGCACCGAGGGTGGAGTGTTATCGAATATGTATATGAACCCCGAGTAGTTGCCTGGCTTTGCATCTGGAGGGATGGCACATATAACCGGGATTATATTTTTTTCCTTATCCTTTTTGTCCTTAACTTCAGGGTCCAGCCTATCTATCTTCTGCACCTCTATGAAGATATACTCCTTAGCATCTCCACCTACAGGAGATGTAGTGATATCGAAGATGGGAGAGGACCCCATGTTCTTCATGACTATGGTCTTTATCTGCATCTCCCCTGGATGTAATTCTATATCGAAGTTGCTCTTATCCACCGCAAGCTGCGCAGAGGCAGTGCAGGCCAGCAGAAACAGGATGAAAGTTATATGTATCAGCTTCATAGAGGTACCTACATAGCAGATATCGGATTCGCTCCCTTTTTACTTATCTAAGATATAAAACATTATCTAAAGTGATAATGGAATCGCGTTGATCTCAAATCTTTTCACGGATAGCATCTCTGGATGGGAACACCTTACAGGGATATATCTATAGCGGTATTAGAGCCCGTTTTATCGAGTTGAATGCAATATCTCTAATTTATGGAGTGATCTGGTAAGACCAGCTTCAGGATATCGACTATGGGTTAAAATCCTATCGACAGGGTTGGGGATGAAACCTGGCGCTTATCTATTGAGTGCCAGGTTAGACGGCTTTATCTAATGGCACGGTGCTTATATTAGGCTGGGCAACTAGCCGTGAAATATCGTGAGGTGGATAAATTGAATGCAAAGTCTTTATGCCTTGTGTTGATATTGGCAATGCTTATATCAGCAACTGCTGCCAGCGCAGCCAGTCCAAATTCCCTGCCGTACCCGGGGTCGGGTCCAAGTTCGCTTTCAGGGCTGCCGTTTCCATCCGGATCGGGATACCCTCCATCTTCAGGGCCAAATCAGCTCTACCCCTCAGATTCAGGATATCCTCCCCTGCCAAATCCCGATAACCTGCCCTACAACTCAGGCTCTGGGTTTGGCGATAGAGATCAGACTGGAGGATCACATCCAGCGACCGGACCCTCGTCTTCTCAGCCTCTGAGCGCTCCATCGGCATCCACTGGAAATGTTGAGACCAGTTTCCAGGAAGGACAGGTCATCTCCTCTGAGCAGGTGAACGAGCTTGGCGGGCCGGTTGAGGCCTCAAGCTCCAGCGTGACCAAGATGGTGTCCTACTCATATTATGGTGGGGGCGGATCACAGCAGTATTACAGCGGTGGAATACAGCACTGGGCACTCTACAATGGCTACTGGACAAACGGGCCGACTGCTGTAAATTACTATGGCCGGATGAACACACTGGTAGATAACGATCAGGGCCAGTATATATGGTCCTATGAGAAGTACCCTGGAGGCTATGTAGACTGGAATAGCTGGGGGTACTGGACGCCCGGATATCATAACACCTATTTCTTTGGCGATAAGCGGGGCTGGCACCAGGTGGCTATCTGGGGCAGCAGCTCTGGCTGGAGCAATGTGCTCTGGATATATGTCTGGTAACTCAGGGCATAATTCTCGATATCTAGCGATGGCAGGTGATCCGGTGCTCTGCCGGGTCAGCCCTTTTTTATAAACATCACTTGATCTCAAGGGCGGCCAGCCTCGTCAGGAAGAACTCTCAGGGCATGTCAAATGATGCTATATTGAGACATGGGACTGTTACAGTTGAAACAACTCCTCTAAGCCAGACCGTGTTTATGCGTCTTCTGTACTGATAAGAAAGGATCTGGATATGGCATATGGTCGGCGGACTTCAGGCAGGCAAAGCCAATATAGTATCACCTCCCATATATCATTGACATCCGAGAAAACATTGGGGCTATATAAATGTTCAATACCTTTGACGCTGTAGGACATGTTATCATTAATAGCCTTTATACTGGTTTATTCAATCCTTGCTAGCTTAGGCTGATTGTGATAGCACTATGGTTTATAGCGCTTGATGGCTGGTATTGAAGCCTTATATGCTCCTGGTCTGGCAGCTCTCTCTTCCTGCACCAGGCTTGAGGCTGGCATCGGGCTTAAGAGTGCGTCTTGCAGGCAAAGATGCTGCATGTCATACGGGATCGGATGGGGTCGGTGAAATGATATGAATCGAAAGATAATATCCTTGGCATTGATACTGGCAATGCTACTATCCACAGTTATTGTGTCTCTAGCACAGCCTGTGCCGAACAGTGGCTATGGCCCGTATGGTCAAAATATCGGTCCTTACGGGCAAAGCGGTGGTCAATATCCCTCCGGGCAGGGCAATTATTACCCATCTGGACCGGGCAATTATCCTTCTGGGCCTGGCAATATGCCCTATCCTCCAGGGCAGGGCAACATGCAATACCCGCCGGGGCAGGGTCAGGGCAATATGCCTAGTTCCGGGGGCAACCAGTCTTCGTCTGGTGGTCAGGGCTCTCAGGGAGGTCATCCTCAATCCGGGCCTGCTTCAGCGCAGCCCCAGAACACTCCTCAGGCCTCTTCAGGAAGGATGGCAACCAATTTAGCTCAGGGGCAGCAGCTATCTCAGCAGGAGGTCGCAAGCCTCGGAGGAGCTGTCTCCACCGGGACTCCAAGCTCGGGCGGCGCACAGACTTACAGGCTGGTCATTGGACCTCAGATACAGTACTGGGCTCTATACAATGGGCAATGGACAAAGGACGCCTCGGCGATATACTACGGCCAGCAGATGAACACATTATTATATAATGATCAAGGCCAGTACCTATGGTCCTATGAGCTATATCCAAACGGCTATGTAGACTGGCAGAACCTGGGGTACATGTACCAGGGATACTATAATATGTGGTTCATGGGAGATGCCAGGGGCTGGCACCAGACTGCCATCTGGGGAAGCAACTCCGGCTGGAGCAATGTGCTCTGGATATATGTGTGGTAGATCTCTAGCAGTATTTTCAGGGGCCCGATGATCTCGTACTCCATCGGACCTCCTATTTTGCATGCTCTTAAAGACGGTCAATCCTGCTCATAGGCCGACATAGATTTATGAGCAGGAGTTCAGATCAGGCGTTGAGGTCATTATTTGGATCGTGAGAAGGCTTATTTGGTGGCAACGCCTTTTAAAAAGAGGGGCAAGAAGAGCCTGAAGGTGAGCGACTTTGTATTTGCTCTATCCCTGGATCTCAAGTGGGGTCCTCCTGAGAAGGCAAGAGCCCTTCTAAGAGAGGCTGAGGCTGAGGGCATGGTCAGGCTGGAGGGGGACATGGTGCATGCCTCATTTGAGGTAGGCGACCTGGAGATACCAGTGGGGTTCAAGCCGACTACAGAAGAGGGCATTCTGGATAGAGGCCTAAGGCTCGTCACCTCCCAGACCGGGATGAGCAGGAAGGAGGCTATTGCTCTGGCTAATGAGAGGCAGGAGTCGCTAAGGAGGCTGGTAGATCTGGATGCAGTGGTGCTTCTGGTGGCCAGAGAGCTAGGAATTGACGTATCCGACCTGGCCAGGGAGGCATATCAAAACCTTCTATCCCAGCCAGGGGAGGTAAGCCCATCTGGTGGATGATATGTCTGATATTACTCTCTATAAGCTTCTGGGAATATCCAAGGTGCAGGCTGAGGAGATCGCCAGGGTCGTCAGGGAATCTTTCTCAAAGTCCAGGGATCCGGGCGAGTGGATGAAGGAGCTGATCTCTCAGTTCCAGATAGAGCCGGATGATGCTGAGATCTTCGCTTGCGGCTGGTTTGCAGGCAGGTATGCAGGCGTCTGTGAGGTCTTCAAGACTGTCTCAAGAGAGATTGATAAGGTGGAGAAGGAGAATGAGAATGGGCGCCAGCATCCTCCCAATGATGGGTACGCGTGACCTTCTCCCATGACTGAAGTCATAGGCATCTCCCTTGCAGATTCATCGGATTCTTCATCCGGTTCATCTCTGCTATCAGCCAGTCATCTCGGCATCAGAGGTTGCGCGGCAACCTCCATAGGTACAAGGTTCTTGGAAACACGGTTTCCAGATCAGCAGTACCTATACGGGAGAACTTATGTTTCGGTTTTTACTCCAGGAACTTTCCCCTGGAAACCTGTACCGAAGTTCATAATTGAAGAGGCTCTATGAGAATAAATAACTTGCAGGATCATAGGTATGGGCTGTATCCCACCAATGAATTGGCGGGGATTAGCCCTGCTTTCGTCCTAAATGAGACTGGGATCATTTCCCGGGCTTGATTATAACCTTGGTATATCCATCTGCTCTCTGATCGAACTGCATGTAGGCGTCGGGGGCCTCGTCAAGGGAGATCCTGTGGCTCACTATAAAGCTGGGCTTGGCTTTTCTGGCGATTATATCTTCTCTCAGCATCAGGGCGAACTTCTTGACCGGGGTCTGGCCAGTGCCTACAGTCAGGCCCTTGTGCCAGATCTTTCCCCAGGGTATTGGGAGGTATCCTTTCTTTCCCTCTTCAATTGGGGATCCCGGGTCCTCTGGCACGAATACGCCTATAATTCCCAGATGCCCTGTGGGGTTGACCAGCTTTACAAGATCATCTATTACCTGGATTGGGTTCTCCTGGGATGGATTGGATCTATCTCTGGCCTGGTAGCCGACGGCATCTATTCCGCAGTTCACGCCAGACATCTTCTCCTCGCCAGGGAGCCTCGATCCCACATCCCGCAGGTAGAGCTTTGATTCTGAAACCTTTTTATCCTCCCTTGATCTACCCGTATCGAAAATGACCCCGAAAAAGCCTGCCATGAAGATCACCACGAATTCACTGGATCACCTCG
>Ga0310040_1000144_pt1 | contig 86478 bp, 80 predicted proteins | sample EPASupsiteHSE623_FD_200237 | JGI IMG/M metagenome (GOLD analysis project Ga0310040, IMG submission 200237) | Bioremediated contaminated groundwater from EPA Superfund site, New Mexico - Sample HSE6-23 (v2) (version 2) | ecosystem: Environmental > Aquatic > Deep subsurface > Groundwater >...
TCCGGCTCGCTGATTTCTTTATTGTCTCCTTTCTATTTGACTTCACAATCATGAAAAGGAGACATTGTACCTTTGATCTTTCGGTCGTCGGTACAACACGCTTTTAGATTAGGGTTTCTACAGAGCAGATTTCAATTAAATGAGAACTGGATTAAAATGTGATTTCATAAAACATCTAAAGAGAGAAGACGGTGCATAAACTCATAAAAGGTCATACCGCTGAAAAATATTGCCTTTGAGATTCCGGGATATTAATTTATATTATCGTGACCAATTTTTTATGATTTATGATGAACATTCCTGCTGCAAAAATTTTTTTTCCCGAAGATGATAGAAAACAGATAGTACAAAAAATTGACAATGCATTAGAATCGGGACAATTGACCCTTGGGAAATACAGCAAAGAATTTGAAGAGAAATTTGCATCCTATATCGGGGTTAAATACGCGATTGCCGTGAACAGCGGAACCTCTTCTCTGGAGATCCCGCTCCGCATTTTTGATGTCAAGAATAAATCTGTGATTGTTCCAACCAACACTTTTTTTGCTACCCCGGCATCTGTTATTCACGCTGGAGGTAAAGTCCAGTTCGCAGATATTTCAGAACATTTGTGCATTGATCCTGATTCACTTCAGGAAACCATCACCAGGGGAACAAAGGGTGTTATTGTTGTTCACATCGGAGGTCTCGTATCACCGGAAATACGGGAGATCCGCAAGATATGCGATGAACACGGACTTTTTCTGCTGGAAGATGCTGCACACGCCCATGGGAGTACCCTTGATGGAAAAAAAGCAGGATCATTTGGTGATGCCGGTTCTTTTTCCTTTTACCCCACCAAAGTGATGACCAGTGGAGAAGGGGGAATGATCGTTACCGATGATAAAAAGATCTACGATCGGGCTCTCGTATTCCGGGACCAGGGTAAAGCCGGTTTTTTGGGGAATGTCCATACCGAGATGGGGTACAACTGGCGGATGAGCGAGATTCATGCTATTATCGGATTATCGCAATTCCAGCGCCTTGAAGAGTTTATTAAACGCCGGAGAGAAGTTGCCCTGATGTATGACAACGCGCTCAAGGGTGTCACTGCACTCACACCGGTCCATGTTCCCTCCAACAACCACTCGAATTATTATAAATACTGTGCAATTCTGAAGAAAGGTCTGGACAGGACCGCAGTAAAGAAAGAACTCAAGGAAAAATTCGGAGTCAGCATGAGCGGGGAGGTCTATGAACTGCCCTGCCACATGCAGCCCGTTTTTAAGGATATGCTCGGGTTCAAAGGCGGGGAGCTGCCGGTTGCCGAAGATCTCTGCAGCCGCCATGTCTGCCTGCCGGTCTTTGCTAAAATGACGGATGAGCAGGCAAAATATGTAACGGATTCAATAAAGGAGATACTAAAATGACTGTAATGGTAACAGGTGGATCGGGCTTTATCGGTTCGCACCTTGTCGATAAACTCCTTGCAAAAGGAGAGGATGTACTGATTTTTGACTTCATGCAGCCACGGTACTGGAAATCAGTCAAGCATTTTTATGGCAGTATCTTAACTCTCGACGAACTGGAGCGTGCTATGCGGGATGTCGACATCGTATACCATCTTGCGGCAATTGCCGATGTCAGGGATGTTTATGAACACCCTCACTACTCTGAACGGGTCAACACATCCGGCACAATCAATGTTCTTGAAGCCGCACGAAAAATGGAGGTAGACCGTGTTATTTACGGAAGTACCGACTGGGTGTACCAGACAACAGATACTCTCGATGTCGATGAGACGACGCCTATCCGCACACCTGCACATCTCTATTCAACCACTAAGCTTGTATCCGAATACTATTGCCAGAATTACAGCGATCTATACGGTATGAAATATACCATCCTGCGGTATGGCATCCCTTACGGTCCAAGAGCACGGAGTGGAGCGATTGTTCCGATCTTTGTTGATAAGGCATTCAAAGGTGAGGAACTCACCATTGCTGGTGATGGGAGCCAGTTCCGGCAGTTTATTTATGTTGAGGACCTCGCCGAAGGGAATGTTGCGGCGCTCCAGAAGATCGCTGAAAACAAAATCTATAATATCGATGGTCAGCGCCCGATTAGTGTCAAGGAAGTTGCCGAGACGGTGCAGAATCTGGTTGGGGATGTCGGGATCCGGTATGTTCCATCACGACCAGGCGATTTCGGAGGTAAAAAGGTTTCCAGTGAAAGGGCAAAACGGGAACTGAAATGGGAAGCAAAGACCTCCTTTGAAGAAGGGGTTAGGAAGTATATCCAGTGGTATCAGGAAAATAAGGGGAAATAATGAATAATAAGTGCTGGGTGATTAATTACATTGACGAGATACAAGTAAGACCAAATGAATAGTCAAGATTTCTGGGGGAGTGGGTATTAAATTACTTTTCGTCTGGCCAAATAAAGACCAATTTGGTTTTAAACCATTAAGTATATCGCTACTTTCAGCAATAGCCAAACATTTGAGTTGGGATGTTCGATTATTTGATACTAGCGAGATTGATTTTGGATTTATTGATAACTCTCAAGCTGGAGAACAAGCAAAATTGTATAAACACGTTGATTTTTCGAAATATGATCTTCAAAAAAAGAGAATAGATCTCAAAACAAAATTTCTTGAAATTTTTAATGAATTCAATCCCGATGTTCTGGCATTATCTGTATTGAGCGATGAAGTGTTTATTGCCCATGATTTATCCAAAATCGCAAAAGACACAAAACCAGATGTCAAAATCATATGGGGCGGAAAATATCCAACAATTTGTCCAGAAACCACATTACTCGATCATTATGCGGATTTTGTCTGTATTTGTGAGGGGATCGAGGCGTTCGGGGAGTTACTTACAGAGATTGAAGAGGGAAAAACAGGTTACGATATAAAAAATATTTGGATCAAGGATGGTTCTTCGATAATAAGAAATCCAATACGACCGTTGTTTCAGGATCTTGACAATTTACCATTCATTGACTGGGACATATTCGATATCCGACATTTTTACAAACCCTTCGACGGAAAAATCTACATCAGTGGGGATCATATGCTCAACTGGGGCTGTCCTAATCACTGTTCGTACTGTATAAATCATTTCTATCATGAAATCTATCTAAATAAATATCGTATGCGAAGATATGGAATAAAACGCATAATTGATGAATTAATATATCTTAAAGAAAAGTACAAACTGGAATTTTTTAAGTTCCATGATGAAGATTTTTTAATGCGTCCTCTTAATAATTTTATTGAATTGTCTAAAACCTATAAGGCAGATGTTGATTTACCCTTTGTTATCGAAACTAATCCAAAAACCGTGACGCAGGAAAAAGGGTATTGGCTTAAAAAAATGGGATGCGTCAGTGCATCATTAGGAATAGAAACCGGCGATGCAATACTTCGTGAAAAATTGTTAAAACGTGTTGATACAGAAAAAGATATTGTAAATGCTTTTACAATTTTAAACAGTCAAAAAATCCGAACTTGTACTTTTAACATGTTAGCGATTCCTTTTGAAACACGCGAAACTTATGAAAAAACAATTGAATTAAATCGAAAAGCAAATCCACAATCTCCGGGCATAGGTTTTTTTTATCCTTTTGAAGGAACTGAGATCCGAGAAATCGCAATACATGAAGGCTTTTTTAATCCGAATAATAACATTATATTTAATCGAGAAAAGCCAGCATTAAATTTTTCATCCTTGACGGAACATGAACTCATTCAGATGAGAGATGTATTCGTTCTCTATATTAAACTTCCAAAAGTATTTCATCCCTATATCAAAAGATCAGAGATCACAGATGACGTCGGGAAAAAATTACGGCATAAAATATTGAAAATATATGATAATACGGTGTGGGAAAATGATGGATGGTATACTGACGATAGACCTACTCAAAATATTCTGGACGAATTGGAAAAAATTCAAAAATGCTCTTGAATAATTTTTCTGTGATAAATAATGTTTAATTATATCATTGTTTAATTTGTGTTGACATAGAGTATAATCATCAACATATCCTATTTAGTTATTATAACAAAACAATGTAGTAGTTTATGTCTATGAAAATCAACCAGGACCAAATCGTTCCCTCCCGTTGGCAAAGGATAATTTTTGATTGCCGCAGAGGTCAGGGTCACTTATTTAGTTATCTTATGAACCGGTTCCGTTGGCATGGTTATCCTCGGATGAGATATACCGGCAGGCTACCGGATCATGTGGATGTCGAGATATCCTCCGTCTGCAACATGCAATGTCCGATGTGCTATACAACAACTGAAGAGTATAAAAAAAAGGTAAAACGGACCCTGATGGATCTGGAGTTGTTCAAAAAGATCATCGACCAGTGTGCACAGGAAAAGGTTTTTTCAATACGGCTCAGTCTTCGGGGAGAGGCATTTATCCATCCGAATATCGTTGAAATGATTGGGTATGCTAAACAGAAAGGTATCTGCGAAGTATCAACCCTCACTAATAATCTGGCCCTGACACCGGAAAAATTTGAAGAGGTCATGAAGGCCGGTCTTGACTGGCTGACCATATCCTTTGACGGGACTGGCGAAACCTATGAGCAGATCAGGAAACCAGCGATATTTACTGAATCTTACAAAAAGATCATGGATTATAAAAAGATAAAGGAAAGAAACCATTCGGTAAAACCAGTAATTCGTATCCAGTCGGTCTGGCCTGCAATAGAAAAGGATCCAGAGGGATTTATTGAACTTTTCAAACCCTACGTAGATGAAATCGTATCAAATCCGCTTGTTGATTACCTCCACAAAGATTCAGAGATCGAATACGAGTCCGATTTCGAATGCCCGGTCCTGTACCAGAGAATGGTCATTGGTGCAGACGGCATAGTGCTTCTGTGCAGCAATGACGAGATGTGCGATTATCCTATCGGGGACACAAACCTTGAGTCACTTACCAACATCTGGCAGGGTAAGAAACTCCGGAAAGCCCGAATGTACCATCGCCAGCATAGGGGTGTCCAGAAAATGGTTCCCTGCAGGCATTGTTACTTGCCGAGAAAAACAGAGACCCATATCGTAAATACCGGGCAGAGAAAACTGAATGTTGAAAAACTCAAGGGCAGAACTGATGAAATAGGCAAATAATATCCCGGTGATCATCCTTGCGCCTGACTATACACCAACCCGAATTTTTACCATGGCTGGGCTTCCTGCACAAGATCAGTCTTGCCGAAACGGTTGTAATTCTTGACGACATCCAGTACCGCCACCAGTATTTCCAGAACCGGAACAAGATCAGGACCAAAGAAGGATGGACATGGATGATCATCCCGGTGAGGCACCAGGCACTGGATGAGTGGCAGATCAACATGGTTGAGATCGATGAAAAAATCCGGTGGCGCAGGAAAATTATTGGAAGCATTGAAGTGAATTATTCCAAATGTCCCTTTTTTACTGAATACTGGCCTGAACTCAAAGAGATTTTCAATAGGGATTATAAGCAGCTTATTGATCTCAACATGGAGATCATCCGGTTCCTTTTCCGTGTTTTCGAGATGGAAAGGAAAATTCTGTTCTCCTCGGAGTTTGGATTAACCTCAAAAAAAGGTGAACTGGTTTTTGATATCTGCAAAAAAATGGGTGCGACAACCTATATCTCCGGTATTTCCGGAAAGGAGTACCTCGATATGGCCCGGTTTGAACACGCAGAAATTCCGGTGGAATTCCAGGAATTCCATCACCCGGTTTATCAGCAGCGGTATTCCCCGTTTATCCCATGCATGTCTTCTATCGATCTTTTATTTAATCATGGCCCAAACAGTAAACATATTCTCCAAGGTGTGGGAGTTGAAACCATTGAATCCATCTTTACCTAGATCCAGCCAAGAAGTAAGCACCCAGATAAAAATCGGGCATATTACTGTCGGCTATGCACAGCCGGTTTTTATTATTGCTGAAATCGGGTACAATTTTACCAGTCTTGAAGAAGCAATTGCATCCATTGATGCTGTAAAAGAATGTGGAGCGGATGCAGTAAAATTCCAGACGTTCACCGCGGATAATCTGGTTATAAAAAACATCGATTTCCCTCCGGAAGCCGGTGGCGGGAACCAGTATCTGGAGTTCAAACAATACGAACTCTCCCCAGAATACCATGCAAAACTCTTCTCGCATGCCCGCAAAATCGGCCTTATTCCCCTATCAACACCGTCTTCAATCCACGACATTCCACTTCTTGAAGAAAATAATATCGCTGCTTACAAAACCGGCGCTGATGACTTAACCAATATACCCCTCCATCAGGCTATTGCACTCAAGAACAAGCCGATGATGATCTCCACGGGGATGTCGGATCTTTCTGAAGTTGCAGAAACCGTCAGCGCAATCAGGCAGACCGGGAATTCAGACATCCTGTTGTTCCATACGGTATCCAATTATCCCGTCAGGGATCTGTCGGCCATTAACCTGAGGGCGATGCAGACGATGGCAGATGCACTCCAAGTACTTGTCGGGTATTCGGATCACACGACAACGATGTCAGCACCAGTTGCCGCAGTAGCAATGGGCGCAAGCGCATATGAGCGGCATTTTACTCTTGATAAAAAAATGCCTTGCCCGGATGCCGCACTTTCTGCAGATCCTGATGAGATGAAAGAAATTGTCCGCATGATCCGTGAGACTGAAGAGATGCTTGGGGATGGGATAAAACGATGTTCCCACCTTGAACATGATATGAGAAAAAATACCCGGAAAAGTATTGTTACGACAAAGCAGATAGATAACGGTGAGACATTCAGCAGTCAGAATCTTGGGATTAAACGGCCAGGATATGGTATTCCACCAAAAATGCTGGATGTTCTCATTGGCAGGACTGCTCAAAATAATCTTCCTGTAGACACGGTCTTATCTTGGGACCTCGTATGAAACTGCTCATCAAGACAAAAGGGGGACATGAACAGGGTCTTGGTGATGTGACGGGATCGATATCTGTGGCCAATGAGGCAATATCTCTTGGGCATGATGTGTGTATCGCAGTGGAGGGCGATAAGAGCGCCATCGAACTGGTACGATGCAGTGGCTATCCATTTCATATCGTCTCCAATGCTTCTCTCCTTGCTGTTCTCGCATCATACCAGCTACCCGGTTCCATCCTGCTCAATCAGCTGAACAACCCTCCCGAACTTGTTGCCGGGCTAAAAGAACTTGGATGGAAGGTTATTACGCTCGACGATACAGGACCTGCATCAACCCTTGCCGATATTCGGATTAATCCTGAATATTTTGTCAACGACTCGTACTCTGGTCCGGAATATATCCCGCTAAATCCAGTGTACAGGGAGTATCATAAAAAAGAACGCATCTTTCCTTCTCGTATCAGCTCCGTTCTCGTGACGATGGGAGGGAGTGATACCTATGGATTCACATCGACAGTAATGGAAGCGCTCTTTAACATCACATGGGTTCTCGATATCACAATAATCGCAGGTTCTGCCTTTCAAAGCGATATATTCTTCAAAGGTACAATAGGAAAATCTAACCATTCGGTGCGAGTACTCCACTGTTTATCACCAAAGGAGATGGCCGATGCGATGCTGCAGGCAGATCTTGCGATATCCGGGGCGGGATTGACGCTCTTTGAACTTGCCTGTACAGGCACACCTGTTGTTGTCGTATGCAACGAACCCTTTGAGGAAGAAACCGCAGATTACCTTGAAAAAAAGGGATTCGGTCTGAATCTTGGCTTTCATAATCCCCCATGTAGGGGCCGTATTACTGACATCGTTATGAAGATCGGTGAAGACGGTAGTGCTAGGAGACAGATGTCGGAACAGGGAAGAGCACTTATTGATGGCCGTGGGATAGAGCGAATCGTTGATCTGATATTTGAAGGGGATGTGAAATGAACACGAAGATCATCATTGAGGTTAAACCCCTAATGAAATCAATCAAGGAAAGCGATGGGATTTATAATATTTTCAGCAAGAAAGTACGCAATTTAAGTAAACCCCGATTGGATAATAATGAGGTTTAATATGAATGTTCTTGTGATCGCCCCCCATATGGATGATGAAGTACTCGGTTGCGGAGCCACTATCGCACGCCATATAGATAGTGGTGACGACGTCACAGTCGTCTTCATTGCAAACAGAATCTATGATCATATATACAATGCGGAGGCGCATGAGAGAGAGATTGCATGTGCACATCGAGCAAAGGCTGTACTCGGTTACAACAATGCAATCTTTCTAGGACTCCCTGATGAGAGGCTCGATATCTGCACTCAGGACATCCTGATACCCCTCGAACGTGTCATTGCAAAGGTAGATCCGGAAGTTGTGTATCTCTGCCATAGGGGGGATAATAACCAAGACCACCGTGCTGTCTTTCATGCGGCACGGGTTGCACTCAGACCTTCCGCCACATCACATGTTTCAAAGATTCTCTGCTATGAGGTTCCCTCTTCGACAGAGCAGTCTCCTGCATTTCCAGAGGCAGCCTTTCTTCCGAATATTTATTACCGGATATCTGAGCAGGACCTCAGCAGGAAGCTCACCGCACTAAACAAATATGATAGTGAGACCCGTCTCTTTCCGCATCCCCGTTCCCCAGAGGCCGTAGAAGCCCGTGCCCGCATCCGAGGTTCTGAATCTGGTTTTTCTGCCGCGGAGGCCTTTGTGCTCTACCGCGAAATGAGAGCATAATGAGGGTTATTGGAGTCATTCAGGCACGGATGGGATCGACCCGTCTACCCGGAAAATCCCTGATGATGCTTGCAGATCGTCCCCTGCTCGCACAGGTGATTGAGAGGACGAAGAAAGCACACATGCTTGATGTTGTTGTGCTTGCGACCTCAAAACAAGAAGAAAATGATCCTCTCGTTAAGCTTGCGCTGTCGCTTGGAATTGAAATTATCAGGGGATCTGAAAACGATGTCCTATCCCGATTTATTGAGGCAGGGAGGCGTTTTAATGCAGATAATATTGTCAGGATCTGCGCGGACAATCCCTTTATTGACCCAGATGAAATTGACCGTGTTGTTACCCATCATCTGAAAACCGATGCGGATCTCTCTTTCAATAATGTCCCGTATCAGGGAACGAATTATCCCGACGGACTTGGAGCGGAAGTCGTCCGGGCTTCTTTGCTCTACGAGATTGACGCATTGACGAGAGATCCGAAGGATAGGGAACACGTAACGCAGTATATCCTTGATCGTCCTCATGAGTTCCGTATCGAATTCCCGCGAGCCCCACTTCAGATTTCTGGACCAGATGTAAAGCTTGACATCGATACCCAGGAAGACTTCGATAGGATGCTGACATTGATTGAATCACTTCCCACAATGAATGCCCCCTTCTGGTGCGGGAAGGAAATCCTGTTGCAGTATCGGCGTATTTTTCATGCTCCCCTTGTTCTTATCCTCGATGATGAAGCGAGTGCTAAAACGGCTATAACTGCTTTTGGGGAATGCGGAGGTGAGGTAAGATATGTTTCAGCAAATCCCGCTGCGTCGTGGACACTTGAGAAGGGGGGGATCTCTTTCACCCTAATTGAGGCATTTTATGACAACAACGCTCTCTACACCCGGGGACTTTCACGATATCTCTTTGTCGAAGAAATCTGTAACCAGATTGATGAGTATTTAATGGATAGGAATAAAATACTTAAACAATACGGGCTCTTACCAGCACGCGATAATTTTGTTTCCCTGAAGATTGCCTTTGACATACTTGAACTCAGGGCTGATATGCTCACGGGGGTCATCCGTGAACTGCACCCTTCCTTTGTGTTGGTACGTACATCCCCCACTCCCCCGGTACCGGATCTGCGATTGAATTGCATCCCAGTCGGATTGGAAGAGTCGATATTCGCACACCTTCTCCATCTTCCCGGTTGGCCATGTCTCACGGGGGAATTCGATACTTCCACTAGCGAAGAGAGGGATAGTAAAATCTCAATTTTTAAACCATCGACAATAAAAAAATACCTGATTGGCTACGTACCTACGGTATTTATTCATCTGGGACCATGGAGATCTTTCTTGCTTCTTCCCCAGGTTATCTTAAACCAACTAAAAAGAGGTCCCGTGCTCTTCATGCAGCGATTCGCCTATAGTTGGGATTACATGATAGATACGGTTGTACGCGAAGGATACCGGATTGTTGATTTGGATCGTTTGACTGCACTTCATGAAGAGACAAATTCCGATTTTTCACTTCCTCCGAAATTTCAGGAGTGGCTTTCTTCTGCCTGGATGGGAGCATATCCAGATCTGAGCGGGCTTTATCTTTCACGTATTACTCCGTTTATCGAACAGTCGTACCGGGATTCGGGTATTATCACAGAGAGCGTATCAAATGCGATACTGAGGAATACGCCGGGTCATGCTTTTATCTGTGGCCCAAAAATAAATTTCTTTGAACATTTACCTGCTAAAATCTGTTCTCATTATGGTATTCCCATCATTTCCTGGCAACATGGAGGTGCGGGTCATCACCTAGCTCCAATCATCCTCTATCATGGAATGATGACCTCGGATTATTATTTGGTGTTTGGAGAGGGGACGTATGAGGCTCTTCAATCTGATCCATTAAACAAATTTCCGTGTCACTCAATAGCAATAGGCTCAGTGGAATTGGAGGAGCTCTTTTTTTCATCTGAAATGATGAAAACCCCACGGTTTGAAATTCTCTATGTAACTTCAAGTTATTATATGAATTATTTGTATGTCAGTTTTCCTGAAACCTTGAAAGATAATGAATTCTGGCAGTCTCAGAAGATCATTCTCTCATATCTTGGAAATTCATTAAAGGAATGTGCAGTAAAGCTTCATCCGGGTCTGATATACGATGATAATATAATTGATTTTGTGGAGACCCGCGGATTTAATAATCTCGCTCTGTTTAAACAATCGCCAACTACATTAGATCTTTTCGCCGATTCCGGGATTGTTGTCCTTGATCTGCCAACAACAACACTTTTGCAATCTATTGCCGCAAAGAAGATCATATTTGTTCTCCTTAAACATATGCGGCTTACTCCGGAGGCTAAAGCCCTGCTTCAACGGAGAGCCTACTGTGCGGATGAACCCGATGAACTCATGCAACTTCTTGATGCATATCTCAAAAACATCCAAACTGTTCAAAAACCAGATGTCAATGACATCGCATTTCTTGAGCGGTATGGCATTTGCAAGGCTGATGGAATGGTCAAAGAGCGGGCTCTTGCAGTGCTCAAGGGGGCAACATCTCCTATGGGTAAAAGAATTCAAATACAATAGAATCCATAGGAAATGTGCTCAATTACGCAAGGAGCGTTCGGAGTTTTTTGGGATATCTTTGTGATCTCTATTGGAGTCGAGGGTGCCTTAACCGAAATTGTGGCAAGCATAGATAATTTGAGTGAAGTGACTCGAGGGGAGTGGGAAATCTCGCATCGATAAACTCGTCGTTGATCCGGTTATGATTAACACTAGACTACCACTTTGATTTGGGGCTGATCTGGTCCAATCGGATCAACTTTTATGGTGATGAGAGAAAAGTGGAAGTAATTATCTTAAATTTATACATGGCTTGCAAAATGGGATCTTATCGTTTCCATCGTCATTAGCCAGTATTTTTCTGATGTTATTTAGTTTGGGGCTGTCCCATACCTCTTTTAATGTCTGTTTATTGATATCGCCCAGCAGCACTTCCCGCTTGCAGTCCGAACAACATATAGGCACAAAACCATCTGCATGTACTACGAGTCTTGTTCTAACATCAACACATCTTGATTTTCTTATAGGTCTCTCGGTTTGCAGGTTTTTGTTTTCAATAAATTCCTCCACCCGTTCAATTCCCCGTAACCTCCTGAATGTAGTAATATCACAATAAAAATTATCAACAGTGGATTTCCAGAAATCCGTAAATTCCTGAACCTGTTCATCAGTCTCATCTGTGACACTCGTACTTACCTGTATAAATAAATCGTCTCCTCTTTTATCCCTCAATTCGACAAGCTTCTTGATGTTGTCTACAATACGCTGGTAATGGGGGTTTGCCCTCATTACAGAATAGTTTTCTGCAGTAGCGCCTTGAAGAGATATCTTAATCTTATCCAATCCTGCATCCAGTAATTTGTTCGACACCACCTTATTCAATAATAATCCGTTTGTACAGAGATGTGAAAGGATGTTATGTTTGTGAGCGTATTCGATCATGTCTAATAATCTCGGATTAAGCAAAGGTTCTCCCCATCCTGAAAACCCGGATATGCCAACAACGTCGTAATTACTGCACTCATCTATTATTTTTTTGTACAAGTTATAATCCATCAGAACCTCTGGGCGATTCATTACCTGTCTGCCACAAAACAGGCAATTCATATTACATTTGGAAGAAGGCTCAATTTCCAGCAGTTTTGGAAATTCTGGCACATCGTGCTGGTAATTATTGACATAAAAATCGCTTGTATAAAAATTCTTAAAAGGATCAGCGACAGGCACAGTGATTTCTCTCAGCAGGGTATGTTTGGTTACATATATTTAACTTATTGATATGGCATTACGTTTGTGACCAATTTAGCGGGAAAAATACACACTACACATTAGGTTTTCTTTCAGATACCAGAATTGACTTCATACCCAAGACGTTGAGTTGATCACGCACATCCTTTGTAACGTTCACATGGAACTACTCAACATCCTTCCCAAGATCAACCTCCAGCCGATCAATTTGCTTGAGTTTTTTAAGAAAATCCTTCAATCCAATAGATGCGTTTTTCGAATCTGCTGAAACGATCATCCATCTTAGTGCTGAAAGAATCCGGTATGCAAGTGTGCAGACAAAGAAATATGTACGGACTCTGTTTTCCAAGCGGTGCCGTACAGGTTTCAAGGCCTCATCTGCCTTAGCAATCTGGAAAAACTTCTCTACGAAATCTTTCTCCAGATACAATCGAACCACCTCTGGAGCGGAGTATGACTCATCGGTTGAATAGACAAGATATTTTCCATCCATTGCCAGTGCTTCATCCATCCGGTCAGTGTTCAATTTCCATTCAAAATCAACGATTTTCCCATCGGAGGGCATTGTGATAATAAAAAAACACTTCCAGCCGTCCAAAATTTTTGATATTTTATCGCGTAGTAACTCTTGAGTTTTCATTTCGATATTCTGTTTTAACTTTTTTAATTCCCCAGAAATTTCATGAATTGCCCGGTTTCTTTTAACAAGACATCCTGCAGCTTTGGTCACATTGCGATACACTACCGCTACCCGCTCTTTGCCGTATAATTGAGCTCGAATTTTTGCGGCGTATAATTCGCCAACATTGTTACACTGAACAAGATTCTCTTGAGTTCCAGGAATGGCTACATTCTGGACCATCTTCTTTGCATCGCTGGAAATTTTGGGTACTCCGCAGATAACATTCCAGTTATGTTTTTCCAGCGCAGTGACAGTCTTTTGGGAGGTATTTCCCCGGTCCCAGATTATTGTTCCCTCTTTTATTGCAAAATCCGATAGTCGCGGGATTAATTCCTGCATGGTTGTCATCGATGAATGATGGCCCGGATGGACCCGGTGGGCGAGAGGATGGTGATCGTATTTCGAGACAAGCACCGAGAGATTGATCTGCTGGTGTTTTCCTTCCTCTGCATTATGACCTTTTTTCACAAATGGGCAGGTATTGCCATAGACAATTACTGAAGTCATATCATACGCTACAACATCAGAACCCATTTAGCGGTAAAATTGTACACTACACACATAAGGTATCCATTCTAGTTCCAGATTTATTTTCAAATCTGCGACGTGAAGCTAATCTCGCAAATCCATTATCGTGATTATACAGAACACAGACAATGTAGTGTATATTTAGACACTTCAAGAGAAAGTACTTTCATCGGCGATTCACACCCTAAATTTGAAAATAAGCAAATTTTGAAAAGATCGAAAAATATCTTCTCGCTTGTAGTGTGTACGATCTCCTCTAAATGGGTTTCAAGTGATATGATGCTTTTAGCACTGGAAAAGATCAAGAAGTATAAAGTTGAGAATGAAAAATAAAGGTTTAAGTGGTTATAAAGAAAAACCGTGCGATTTTAGGGGCGTTCAATTTATGCGCCTAATATTCGGGGAGGTCTGGTTGGAACCGTTATCAATTCACTTGAATCATGATTATTATAGGATTTATAGCCGTTTATCATAATGATCCGTCTTTGAATTTTTGAATCTTTACACTACCTAACCATTCCGATATTGTATTAAATTGCATAAACTACCGTTCAATCTCCACAATCGCAATAACCGGGACTCCATCAATATCATCAATCATAAAAGGATAAATGTAAAGCCGGAAGGAACCATTTACCCGTGTATCCGAAAGATTGAGATCCTCCAACAGGAAAATAGATTTTTCCTCACAAAGAAATTCCCGGTGACATGCATGTCCCTCATCCCGATGAAGAACAGAAGACACCGATATCTGGTCAATCCCGAAAAGACGCAAACGGGGGCATTTTTCCCGGAGGAACTGGGGGATTTCAGGAGAAATCCACGGATGATCATTGCAATACCGTTCAGGATCATCTGATCGTCTTGTATGCCAGCCCGTCCTGATCAGGAGCGCCTCTGCATCCTGTATATGAGAGATATTTCCTGCCAGATCGCTCACACCAATTTCTTCACTTTCCGGTTTTTGTACATCGATACAATATGTCGGGAAAAAGGTGGTATCCCCCGTAAGACAATCAGCAACGGTTTTCCCCTGCTTGCAGAAATGACGAGGTACATCTATATGCGTTCCGGTATGGGTTGAAAAAGTAATAATACTGGTATTCGCACTATCGCCCCGTTCAATGGACCGCAGCGGACAGATGACCGGTGCCGGTGTGTTCGGGTAGAGGGGAGTTTTTGCAGTGAGCGGATATGAGATAGGAATAATCATTGGTACACCTCAATATATCGTGTGAGTTCATGCAGATCAGAAATCACGGTTTCGACACCAGTTAATCCCGCAAACCGGTTCTCGTCCCCTTCTTTTACCCTGCCAATGAAGCGAATACCTGCTGCACGTGCAGCATCAAAGTCATTTTTTGCATCTCCGACATAAATCACGGATCCCGGAGGAGATCCGGTGAGTGTTACGATCTCGGTAATACATTCTGTTTTTTTTCGTGGTGCCCCGAACACCTTTTTGAAGTAGTGAGAAAGTCTTCTATTTTGGATAATCTGGGTGAGTTCCTCTTCTGGTGTCGCGGAGACGATATACAAGGGAATTTTCGAATGACATATTTCCAGGAACTCATGTGCGCCGGGAACAAACGGCACTTTGATAACCTCTTTGGAAACAATTGCGGCAAATTTTTCTGAAAGTTCTTCGAATTTCTGCGGTGTGAGTTCTTCATTCAGGATATTTTTATAGATATACCTGAACTTGTCATACCGGGACATGCCCCCATTATCTCTATGAAACTGCACGATTTCGTCCACATGTTCCGGGACCCTAGAGAAAAGTTTGCGAAATGCTTCAGTTTTCACTGATACGGATTCGAGAATTACACCATCGAAGTCAAGGATAATGGATGTAAGTGTCATGATCATCTTTTTTGTAACAACCCTCAAATGAGAACTCATGTTTGTTTTTTGTAAAGATATCTGGAACTGCCCTTTAAGGTTTCGTTTTCATATACATTTTTAATAAATAAATCGTTAACCAAGTCATGTTCTTATTTGACGATATTCATATCAAATTCCCGGGGAACGGTTATCTCGCAGATTGAAAATCCTGAATTCTTAAAGTTATAAAATATTGAACAAAGATGTAAAAAAATTGATATGATCTTGTGTCGATATATGGATGTTTTGGCACATTCTGGTAATATTTATTTGGTATCATCTTAGCCACAGTTGTGACATGACTAAAAATTCTACATTGAAAACATAGGGATACCTGATTTTATGACCCTTGGAAAAAAATTGTTTGATATTGAAATTTCTGCAATAAAACATTCTGCAAGTTTATTGGGAAGACGGGGAAATGAATCCCTGTTCCTATCCAATATGGTTGAGCAATTGATTCCATTGTATTCTCATCAAACACCTTATGGGGATATCATTTTTTATTGTCTTGGAGAAATTCCCCTTTGGCGAGCAGAAACGTTATTGACGAAAGAACCTGAAACAATCGACTGGATCGATTCTTTTAAACCCGGAGAAATATTATGGGATATAGGTGCAAATATCGGGTGTTATTCCCTCTATGCAGCAAAAAAAGGACATTCCATACTTGCCTTTGAACCCTCAGCTGCCAATTATTTTCTTCTCCAGAAAAATATTGAATATAATAAATTGGATAAATCAATTCAGGCATTCTGTTTGGCATTCAGCGATACTTCAGACTGTGGATACCTGAATATGTCATCGATACAAATGGGTGGTGCAATCAGTAATTTTGGAGATGTCACGGGAACCGTTGAATGCGCGGATGAATCGTATGATGTAAAATTCTCTCAAGGTATGATCAGTTTTTCGATTGATGAATTCATCAGATATTATCACATCCCCCCACCAAATCATATAAAAATCGATGTTGATGGAATCGAGAATAAAATCGTTCGCGGTGCAAAACACACGCTTACAGATAAAAATCTAAAAAGCCTCCTCATCGAACTTGATTTTAATCACACAGAATATAACGAAGAAGTTATCGGAATTCTCGAGGATTCTGGATTTACATTAATCTCGAAAAAACATGCCCCCCTGTTCGACACCGGAAAATTTTCTTCGATGTATAATTGTATATTCATGAGGGGAAAATCTTTAGAGACGGATGATTTCACATAGTGGCAATTCAAAATGAGTTTGAAACATTCCAACGAAATTTACTGATACTTCTAAACGGAATCAAACCGTACTACATTTAAGGGGAAAATGACAGCCAATTTTCGAGAGAGAACGCAAAAGACAAATATTATTGGACGAAATTTATCAGATCCCTTTTTCACATTATACACCCTCTCGATAATATTGTCCCCGGCTTTAAATTAAGGGACCCGAAGAGATGAACAATATCCCGCAGTTTTCCGGACCATAATCTTTCTGAAACACCACTTCTTCAATGGGTGCTTTGCTTATATACAAAAGGAAGCGGTTCTTCATCCGCTAGTATTCATTTTTTACCACATTTTTAGCGATTTTTGCAGTTAACTGTTTCAGCATTGCATCCCCTTCCGTTGTTGAAGATTCAGCGATCCTGATCTGATCATAACACGATTCGGGCAACCGGATATATAAATTGAATGTGCGGATCAGCCCCGTGAGATCTGTGTGGACCTCATCGGGAAAAAGGAGGACTGATCGATCATTCATATGCGAGGTTGTTGTGGTTAATTCTTCACCAATCAATCCCTTTTCAAGACAGATCCCGAATAATTCACAACCTCTATACGGTGTAAACAGGAAGACATTTGTTTCGAGCAGTGGGTTCTCTTCATAGAGCCGTTTGTTCATCCGGATCGTATCAAACATAAGTTCGCGGGTCTCTCCTGGAAATCCAATTACATTATTAATTGAAGCTCCAATACCTGCGTCCTTCAGTAACTTCATTTTATGGTAAAAATTCTCATTGGAATAATGACGCTTGAGAACATGGCGGCGGAATTTCTCATTTCCGTGTTCGAGACCAATCGTTAACCAGAGCATTCCGACACGTCTCAGGTCCTCGATGCGTTCCTGTGTCAGTGTTTCGATCCGCGTCTGGATCCAGAACGGGAGATGTATCTTTTCATATGCCATAATGAATTTAGCAAAATCCTCGTCTGACATCGAGAGAAAATTCTCGCTCGAGAAGTAAATGAACTCGGGAGAATACTTCTCTATAGCAATCTGGATCTGCACAATCACCTTATCCATTGACATGTTCCGGTAATACTTCCCACAATTATGTTCCCGGAAAAATTTCCTGAGCTGTGGTGCTGCGCAATATGTACAGTTGTTGATACATCCCCGTGAAGACTCAATATTGATCATTTTGTACATCTTACCCTGCATGGGTTTGTAGAAAAGGTGAGTTTGGAATTCGGAGAAGTCCGGAAATGGGAGGAGATTTATATCATGCAGAGCTGAAGGCCTGTTTTTTATAATCGTGTCACCCTGTTTTACCCATAGACCATCCACATTGTCATAAGGTCTCTGCTCAGATATTCTGTCGGCAAGTACACGGAGGGACGTTTCACCTTCACCGATGCAGATAATATCAATCGAAGGATGCCGGATAACGATTTCCGGTGACAAGGTTGGGAAAACTCCTCCGGCAATAATCGGGATATCCGGGTATTCTTTCTTTATTATACCAGACAGATGAATGCCTGTCCCATACATGATCTCCAAGAGCGAAAAACTAATGAGATCCGGTTTGAACGAACCAATTAAAGCAAGAAGGTCCACATCTAGTGATGTCATCTTTTCAGGAAGGACGCGGTCTTCATCCTTTACTTCCTTGGATATCATCCGTTCCGCACGAATGATGGTCTGACTTTTATCGCCCTCCTGCTGATAGAGTGCAGTATCAAAGACTGTAGCAGTATGTCCACTCTCTTTCAGGACCGCAACGAGAGAGGCAATGCCAACAGGGAGTCCGGTGACCCGGAACGGTGTCGGATAGATAAACAGGATCCGTGATTTCATGAAAGAAAGCTCGTCTCTTCTTAGTATATATCCCATATTTTATAAGGGATACGGCAGTGTCTCAACGTACCAACCACTTTCTTTGTTTATACGAAATACATTGAGCGCATTTATTTTCGGAGACCTGTTACATGAGCACAACCGTTGAATAAATGCCAGGATAATACGTTCAGTTTCTTCGTGCAACCACCATCATATGTGAGCTCATCCGCATATCCTGTAGACACTTCTGGAGTAATTGGCGGACACAATCATCAGCGGAAACCAGGCTCTTTATGAATGGGTCCTGTATATCAGAGAGTTGCTTGCCCGCAATATCCACATCAAGTTTTCCAGGAGTGGTGATCTCACATAGTGTAAACCCGCATGATCTAAGTAAGATCCCAAGAGACTCCGGTGTGAAGAAATTGATATGGTGAGGTGGATGGATACTCTTTGATCGTTCGCGCAATACCTGGAGGTCGAATCCTTTCCAGTTGAGGGAGGTAAGTATGAGGAGCGCTCCCGGATTAAGGATAACTGCACATCGTTGAATGAACGCATGAGGGTTCTGCAGGTGTTCGAGAAGCTCGAAGGAGGTAACGGCAGCAATGGACTTTCCGGATAAATCCTCCCGTGTAATATCTTCAAAAAATTTTGGAATTGTAACAAGTCTTTTTTTTCTACAAACATCCTGTAAATCGTAAGCAGGCTCAATTGCGATTACAGAAATTTCTTTTGGAAGAATTTTTTGAAGTTCTTCACAAAACACACCGTATCCGGCACCGATATCTGCAACTGCAGTATCCCGACCGGGTTCCTTCATCGCATATTTTTCCAGTATCTCTTTAACAAGCTCTGCTTTCGGTCGTATCAGCCGGAGTCTTCGGGCATCTTCAGTTTCACGGTAAAAATGGGTGGCCCAGAACTTTACCGAGGGGGAATCCAAATAGTAATGATTGAACGCGTCAGCCTTAGGACGGGGATTATTATATAACGTTCCGCAATTCTCGCACTCCTCGTAGTCAAATCCCATCTTGCGAAACATAAAATGCGTATGGCTGCCACCACATGCCGGGCAAGGTACAAATACAAACTCCGAATTCCTGAAATATGTTTGCACATCCTTTTCGGCAAGGGAGAGGTACTGGTTGAAAAGATTCTCTGGTCGGATTTCTTCTTCTTTCATGCAGGATCCCTTTCAACACCGTAATATTTACCGGTAAGTTTGAAATAGCGTGTCATTTTTCATAAGAGACTCCACATAGGCAAGGTCTTTCGGCGTATCGACACTGCACGTCCTCTTGTCTGTATGAACCATCTTCACCCGGTATCCGTGTTCAAGCACCCGGAGCATGTCCACCGACTCGATCACTTCCAAAGGTGTTGACGGCAGCGAAGTGTATTTCATAAGGAATTCCCGGGTGAATGGAATGATACAGACCTGTTTGAGTTTCCTGAACTCGGTGACCCCTTTCTTTTTTGAGGGTATCGGTTCACGAGAAAAATACAGGGCAAAATTGTTGCTGTCAACCACAACTTTCACTTCGTTGGGATCCTCAAAATCATCATCGTTGTGGATCTCGGCTGCAAGATTCGAGCAGACAATAGAGGGGTCGTTCAGAAGTGGCGCAACGGCCTCATCAATCATCTCCGGGTAGATCAATGGTTCGTCTCCCTGGATATTCACGATGATATCTCCTTCAATCCCCCGTATCGCCTCCGCGATCCGATCGGTACAGCGCTCATGGCAACGATCCGTCATAATCGCCTTTCCACCAAAAGCATGGACCACATCAAATATTTCCTTGTCGCAGGTGGCAACATACAGGTCGTCAAGCACTGTACTCATCGCGGACCGTTTGTACACATGCTCGATCATAGAGATACCACAAATGGGTGCAAGAGGTTTTCCCGGGAACCGGGAAGATCCCATGCGTGCAGGAATAATGCCGACAATTTTCATTGTTTCAGATCCTTCAGGTAGGGGGGGAGATGGAAATGTTGTTTTTTTGCATGTTTCAGGTCACGACGACAGTTCTCCCCAAGGAACAGAATATCAAGGCTGTATGCAAGGAAACTGTAACCCTCGTGTATCTTCGCTTCGAGAATCTCTACCTCCGGCGGAACGACATGGAATCCCGGGGCAACGTTACGGATCCTCACCATCGCATCATTAACCTTCTCCATTGCGGCCAAAAACTTCGGGTTCGAAAACTGTCCTGGTATGCCAAGAGAACCGGATAGATCATACGGGCCGATCATGAAGGCATCGACTCCTTCAACCGAGAGAATATTGTCAATGTCATTGACGGCATCGATGTGTTCAATCTGGACAATGACAATGCTTTCCTGGTCATTCCACGTTTTATAGGCTTCAAACTCAGTACCGTACCCTTGAGCTCTGGCAAGTCCCACACCCCGAGTCCCAGCCGGGGGATACTTGACAGAATTTACTGCGTTCTCTGCATCTCTCATGGAGTTAACCTGAGGGACAATGACCCCGTGCGAGCCTGCATCCATCACCCGTTTGATCAGGTTAGGATCATTTTCACCGACCCTCACGAGAGGAGTACAGCCGGATAACTCTATGACTTGGATCAATTGCTGTGCCTGGTGGAGCGTGATTGCTGAATGCTCCATGTCAACGGTAAGCCAGTCGAAACCGGCTGAGGCCATAATCTCGGCAATTGCAGGATGCCCCAATGTAATCCATGATCCGATCGTCGTCTGCCGGTTCTGTAACCGGGATTTCAGGGTTGTGGTTTTCTTATTCATTATCTGTGTCATTGGGATTCATCTCCTGCCGTATAGCCCTTAGACAATCGAGAAGCCCCTCGCTGATGTCAACATATGTCGAAAGGTTGACACGCATCGGAACATCAGCCTCAAAAGAATAAGGTGTCATGACATAATGAAATCGGTTCTCACTGGGCTTGTACGAAATCTTGACTTCTTTACCAATAATTTCCTGAATCATGAAGAACAATTCACGGATTTTTATTCTCTGGTGGCCGGTGATCATAACCGATTTATTGGCAAATGCCGGATCAGCGGCAATCCTCACCGTTTCGCGTGCGGCATCTTTGATATGAATATATTCCCGAATGGAATCCGGTGAACTATTGTACGTGAATTCCCCCGTAGTCATGATCGATTTGCATATCCGGTAGATCGGGTTCCATGGATTGGACTCGCTCCCGTACAGACTGCCATACCGCATGATCGTACAATCCAAACCGTATTCTTCGTGGTATGTCTTGCAGAGGGACTCTCCAGTCTGTTTTGAAATCCGGTATATTGAACCTTTATTGCCGGCAGCATATACAGAACTTGCATAAACGAACCGCTTCACTCCTGCCTGTTTTGCTGATTCGAGACATTTGGCAGTACCGAGGATATTTATTTCAAGCGTAGAAAGGGGATTGTTTCTTGCCGCTTCAATATCCGCGATGGCAGCGGTGTGAAAAACCAGATCACAGCCCTGCATAGCTTCAGTGATTTGTTCGCAATCAAGCACATCACCCTTGACGTATGTGCAGGGTGAACGAACATTTCCTTCAGCAGGAATCATTCCTGATGGATCACAGACATCGTAGGCGATGGTTTCAATTTGTTGTTTTACCAGTTCTTGAACAATATAACGCCCGAGAAATCCGGAGCCCCCCGTGACAAGTGCTTTCATTGCGTCATTCTCCTTTTTGCATCAATGATATGTTCAACAGCTTCCATCTCCATCTGCTGACGTGATTCGATTGTATTGGAAGCAACGTGCGGAGTAACTATTACCTGAGGATATTTTAGCAGTTCACCCTCATAAGGATCTGTGGGAAAAACATCCAGTCCTGCAGCGGTTACGATACCTGCATCCAAGGCATTTGCGAGTGCTTTCTCATCGATCAATGATCCACGTGCAGTGTTAATCACGATGACTCCTTTTTTGCATTGTGCAAATATCCTGTTATCGAAAATCGCAGTTCCCTCTTTTTGCGGGGCAGTATGGAGAGAAACAACTTCAACGGAATTCACAAGGTTTTCCAGCGATGACATCCCAATCCATTTAGATGGCGGATTGCTTTGGATGTACGGGTCATAATAGTGGATAGTGCATCCGAGTGCGGCAAGCATTGTTGCAACCCGATATCCAATCCGGCCCAGACCAACTATACCTACAGTTTTTCCCGATAACATTAGACCGGGTTCAACAGTAGAATTACCACTTCTCATTTGGTTGTTGTATTTAGGAATATTTTTTAATATGGTCAGCAGGAGTGCTAGGGTATGCTCGGCAACAGAAAGTCCCGGTGCATCAGGTGTATTCAGTATACTAATCCTAAGATTTTCTGCAGTGGTGAGATCAATGTTATCAATCCCAACGCCGACCCTTGATATTACTTTAAGATTTGTGGACGCTTCTATTACTTTTTTTGAAAATACTTCGGTTCCTGCAATTACATATTCAGCATTCTTGAGTGCGGACATCAGATCATTTTCGGATAACCGTAAACCTGTGGAATTGATGTACACAATCTCAAATTCATCGTTTAGTTTCTTCATTGCCCGACCGTATTGATCAAAAGAGCGTATAGTAATTGCAACGGGGGCCTTGTTCATAGGAGATCACAAGCGCTGATGTATAAATATTCGGTCAATAAGTAATAATAGTGTAGTAATAAGGAAACCAATCCCTTGGCACAAAAATGCTGGAAATTGTCCAACATGTCATTGAAGATTAAAAAAAAGATAGTATTGATTCATGCAAAACCAGAGAATGCTATCAAATTTTTTAATACAAAAACCAGCAAAAACTTGGATTATTGGATATATTTGGGAGAAACGGTAACACTCTTTTCAGAGATTGATAAAATTATTGGAGGCCGTATTAAAAGAATTGATACCGGGGAAAGCCTGCAGAATGCCGCACGAGTGTTACGAAAACCATATATCGATTTTGTGGGTAGCATTGCTCGTAGAGAGAACAAAATGGCATGGGTTCTATCTTCTGTTTCTGAAAAAAATGTATATGAGTCAGATCTCTTTCTGATGCTATGCTATCTTGTGACCGTGGACCTTGAAATAAAAAAATACCCCGGGGGCATCTGCGTTTTTTGTGAAGAACCGGCACTGATCCAAACTATCCGTAAAAACTTTGAAAATCACACAGATATAGAAATATACGAAGTTGATCCTGTATCAAAGACAATTCCTCAATTAATTCGGGAGAAGATCAAGCTCATTTATAATAAAGTATTGTTTTTTCGTTATTTTTTCTTGAGAATTTTTTACGCGAGAGTGCTACAAATTCGAAAAAAATCACGACAAAATATCCTCACAAATGAACCGGTTATTGCCATACATTCGTGGACAGATCAACGTTCTTTCTTAATTGAGGGATCCTTTACGGATGCATATTTTGGTAATCTCGGAAAAATACTGGAAACGAGCAATAATAATTCGTTCTATATAATTGATATACTGGGCACAATTTCCTATCCAGAAGCATTAAAAAAATTGTCCAGATTAAAATTTCAATGGAAATTATTTGAAGATTTTTTGGAGTTTTCTGATATTTTACGTGCATGGCACCTTGCACAGAGAAGAAAAACAGATGAAACTACCGAAATATATTTTTTTGGGTACGAAATTTCCAACCTGCTCAATGAAGAATATGCAAAGGATAAATATAGTAATCGGGCCGAACAGTCGGCTCTTTATTATTTCGCTGCACGAAGAATGGCACGGCAATTTTCAGTAAAAACATTCATCTACACTTTTGAAAATCATATCGAAGAAAAGATGACTATTGAAGGAATTCGTGAATCTTCACGACATACAAAGATAGTTGGATATGCTCATTCAGCAGTGAATAAGATGAATTTGATCTATTCTCACTCACTGTATGAAAAAAATTTGATTCCAATTCCAGATATTATCCTTGTTAATGGCCCTCAGGCAAGGAAAAACCTTCTTGCATCCGGTTTTGAAGACACGGATATTCAGATAATTGGATCCTTACGATACGGGAATTTGACGCTTATAAATAAAAGGCAAAAGTCCGAAAGGAAAAACGCGATCATAGTAGTGTTATCTGGCAATCGTAATCTATCTCACGAGATGATTTTTAAATGTGTGAATGCGTTCAGTGGCTCTGATGATTTGTCGATTACGTTTAAACCTCACCCGACTATTAACCCGGAAAGCATGATCAATTCGGGCATAAGCCTGCCAAAAATGTTTTCTTTCTCATCAAAGCCTATAAACACCTTATTTGAAACAGCAAATCTTGTGATTTATTGTGATTCAACCGCTTCGGTGGAAGCAGCATCTCTGGGTATCCCGTTGCTTCATATCAAATCAGATTTTTCCATTGATATGAATATTTTCGAAGATGCTGAAATCATACCATCCGTGAGTTCCCCCCAACAGATACGAATTCAATCACTTAAAATCCTGAATGGCGAATATCCATCATTTGAAGAGATTCAAACGTATGTCAAACAAATTTTCTCTCGTGTCGATGAGCAAAAGATAGTAGAGAGTATTTCTTAAATTGGGGAACTATGAATTTATAAGAATTTACATCCCCGACAAATATCGACAATTTATTTTCCCAGATTCCACGAGATAAGAGAGTTCAACATGCCAGCAGCTGGTGAAGATCTCAACACGCTAACGAACGTAGAGAAAAAGACAAACGGACAACAGTTGTTTAACAAATTTGAGGGTGAATATGGATTTCCCCGGGCAATATCTCATTCGTGAGTCTAGCTCCTGCATGAATTTTTTTAGGATAACCATGGCAACCTCAGTAACGACTTTCAGGTTTCTCTGTGGAAATGGATCTTTTGGGGGTACGATATGCTGAGCTCTTCCAACTATCCAAATGATTGAAATGCTCTATCAATCCACTAATAGACATCAGTAATTAAGGTGATTAATTGGAAATGGACGGATCCTCGCTAGTTTCGATTTGTATTCCGACATATAATCGCGCTGAAATGGTTAGTAAAGCAATAGACAGTGCTCTTTCACAATCATATCAAAACATTGAAGTCATCGTTGTGGATAACGCATCTCATGACGATATTGAGTCCGTCATTGCAAAATATCAAGATACAAGGTTGATGTTTTATAAAAATAAGAAAAATTTGGGTCAGTTCGGTAACTTTAACAGGTGTATCGAACTTTCTAAAGGAAAATACATTCACATCCTCCATTCCGATGATTATATCGATTCCAATTTTACAAAAACCTGTGTGGAATTCATGGAATCTCACCCTGACGTTGCGATGACATTTACCTCAGTCCAGGTTTTATTCAATGATACCCAAAAAAGAAATGGGATATACGATCATGATATTGTTTTTTCACCACCGGATGGTTTCAGAATGTTATTGGAAACCGGAAATCCAATTAATTGTCCTTCGGTAATGTTGAAAAATGAGGTATATAGCTCGGTGGGATTGTTTTCTTTTGAATACCCTTATGCCGGAGACTATTATCAGTGGTTAAAAATTTCCCGTCATTTTAATATCGCTTTTGTTGCAGATGCCCTGCTTTTTTGCCGACAGGGGGAACATTCTGAATCGTCTCAACGACTTTTTAAAAATCCTTCTGGGTATATGGACAATATCAATATTTTTATCCGGATTATTGACGAATTGGGAGGTGACGTTTCCGATTATCGCCGGGAATTGAATACTGCGATACGCGGGCATATGCGATTATGCCTTTTTGCAGGAATAATGCGATCAGATTGGATGACGCTTTTTTCACCACTCGTTTTTATGGGATTTGCTCTGAATACCTGGACTTTGATTCACTGCGAGTCATTTGGTGAAAGAGTGAGAAAATGTGCAGAGTTCTTCGCAATCCTTATCCTAGGTTGTGGATTCATTATACCGGGAGGGAGAAATTGTTTGAGAAAAATTTTCCGATTGAAAGAAGGGCAATATTAATGCCTGATTTCGCTAAAATGGACATGAATCAGTAATGTTTATAGAATTTTATGCCAAAAGGGCTCTGTTGAAACCCTTCACAATACTCGCATATGTGGCCCGTATTGTGGGAATAGACACGTTAAAGGAATTTAATCTGAGGATTTCAACAGAGCCGCCAAAAGAACATGTAACGAAAATTATTATTATTAGTTATCATATATCACAGACATGAAACGGATTCTTGGGATCATTCCTGCGCGAGGTGGATCGAAAGGGATCCCTGAAAAAAATATCCGGAATTTGGCAGGAAAACCACTCGTAGCATGGACAATTGAGGCCGCATTGAACAGTAATGTATGCAATCGGCTTCTTGTATCCACAGATGATCCAAAAATTGCAGATGTGGCCCGGGAATTCGGAGCTGATGCCCCCTTCCTCAGGCCGCCATTATTATCCACGGATACAGCCACATCGGTATCCGTTGTAGATCATGCAATCGACTGGTTGAAGGATATTGAATCAGAGATATTCAGCCATGTATTGCTTCTTCAACCAACTTCACCGTTCCGCACTGTTGAAGACATCCATAATGTAGTAACGATTGCGAAAAAAAACAATGCTGCAGTTGTAAGCGTTTGTGAGCCTCAGCAACACCCATATCTTTTCAAAATAATTCGCACAGATGGAACACTGGATAATTTAATTCCGGAATCCGCACAATATTCCCGGAGACAGGATTATCCCCGTGTTCTTGCCCTCAATGGCGCAATCTACTTTATCTCTGTCGACGTCCTGAAAAAAGAAAAGACATTCACGCCAGAAAAGACGGTGCCTTATATCATGCCCACCGAACGTTCTCTGGATATTGATACGCCATGGGATTTTTTCCTTGCTGAACAAATAATGAAGATAAAAATGCAAATGTGAGATTTTTCAGGATTCAAACGTTTGAACCAATGCTGAAATTTCCTTTTTTGTGATGAGCCGGGTATTATTGGAGGAAAAATTGGATATTACCGATTCGTGGAATTGTTCTGTCATATGGAAGTGCAATGGCTCTTCAAAGGGTAACGTATCCGGCATAATAATATACATTTCATCGCTTTCGAATGCTCTGAATGATTCAGATTCTGTCATCAGTTCTTCGAATAATTTCTCCCCGCTTCGCACTCCGATGTGCTGAATTTTAATCTTTTTCGGATTGTGACCATATATACCTGCCAAATCCTGAATCATTACTTCAGCTAGATCAAGAATTTTTAATGCAGGCATTTTTAAGATAAAGACTTCTCTCCCGGAAGCCAGTTTACCCGCTTCAAGAATCAGATTAACTGCGGTTGGAATATCCATGAAAAACCGTGTCATATTCTTGTCGGTGATAGTCACCGGACCTCCGCTCTGTATCTGTTTTTTAAACAACGGGATAACCGATCCCCGCGAATTCAGTACGTTACCAAACCGAACGCTGGAGAAAACCGTTCTTTTTTGTCCTTTGTAATGATTCGCAGATATTGTAAGTCGTTCCGCGAGAAGCTTGGTTGCTCCCATCACATTGGTTGGATTGACGGCTTTATCTGTACTTACATTGATAACTTTTTCAACTTCGTTTATGAGAGCTGCTTCAAGTACATTCTGGGTACCAAGAACATTTGTTTTAACAGCATCAAACGGATTAAATTCGCAGAGTGGCACATGCTTGAGAGCGGATGTATGAAAAACAATATCGATATCATCCATCGCCATTACAAGGCGATCCTTATCCCGTATGTCTCCAAGCAGAAACCGGACCTTTTCTGAGTTTAGGCTCTGTTCAAAATCAAAAAGACCCGTTTCATTATTATCGAAAACACGGATTATTTCTGGCTCTAATGATGTCAGTTTCCTTACAAGTTGACTGCCAATTGAACCAACGCCGCCAGTTACAAGAATTTTCTTACCTTCATAATAACTTTTCATGTGCTTGAACCCCCATAGAATTTTTCAATTTCGTGAATAACATAATCAATTTCCTCTCGTTTAATCCCCGGGTAGAATGGCAGGCTGATAATCTTGTTCGCGACATCTTCTGTAACCGGCAATGAATCATGGTATTTCAGGACATTTTTGTAAAAATGCGTCTGGTGGACCGGAGAGAAATAGACCTTTGTCATGATTCCCTGTTGTTCCAGGTGATGCATCAGTTCATCCCGTTTTTCGACCATAATAGAAAAAAGCTGGTAAACATGGTGATAATGGAGGGGAGGTTTAATAATGGTACATTCGGGTATTTTCTGCAGATGATCCCTGTAATATGCGGCATCTGCCCTGCGCATAGCAATTATGGTATCAACTTTGTTCATCTGGGCCAACCCGAGCGCGGCGGTAATATTTGAGATTCTGAAGTTATATCCCAGTGAAATATAATCCATGGTTGCAGTGGTTGAGAAATAATCTGCACTTTCAAGCCGACCATGGGACCGGATCAGTTTCATCTTCTCGTAAAGATCTCTTGAATCCGTAACCATTGCCCCGCTCTCTCCGGTGGTGATGATTTTGTTCTGGCAAAAGCTCATCATTGCCGAATCACCGAATGTTCCGATCATCTTCCCATCAATATCCGCACCGAACGCCTCTGCCACATCTTCGATAAGAAGAATGCCATGATCATCTGCAATCTCCCGGAGTTCCTTAATTTTGCAGGGACATCCCCCATAGTGAACCGGGAGGATGGCACGGGTTTTTTTGGAAATTCGTTCTTGAACCCTCTCGGGAGAGAGTCCGAATGTATCTCTCTCAATATCAGCAAAGACCGGTTTAGCCCCAACGAACTGGGGTGCATTTGCGGTGGCAATAAAAGTAAAGGAAGGAACAATCACTTCATCGTTGGGTTTAATTCCATGTGCAAGAAGTGCTGCGTGTAAAGCAGAGGTTCCCGAATTAAACGTGAGACAATAGCGTGATCCAATATATTCTGCAATTTTTTGTTCAAATTCTGAAATAAGCGGACCAGCAGCCCAGTTCATGCCGGATCGTATTGCATCATTCACCTGGATTATATCATCCTCATCCCAGTACATTTTGAAGAGCGGTATTTTCCAGGTCATGTATCAACGCCTTCATTGTCGGTTTTTTCTTCTGCGGTTAACGGTCTGATCACTCTCGCCGGGATCCCATATGCGAGTATATTATTCGGAATATCCGAAGTAACGAAGCTGAATGCCCCTATTATTGAATTTTCACCGATTGTTACACCGGGCATTATTACAGAGTGCGTACCGATCTTACAGTTTTTCTTTAATAAAATGGACCCCTCTTTATTATCAATAGTCGAAACAGTATATAGAGAACAATGGGATCCGATCTGGACAAAATCTTCAATAATCACTCCGTTTTTTGCATTGATATAAGAAAAAGCACCGATATCGGTTTTATTGCCCAGAGATAGTTTTTCCTTGTTCTGGACGACCCAATGATATTTTGTCAGGATTCCTTCATCGATTTTGGGATATTCCCAATAGGAAAATCGTGACGGCATTATTAAATAATTTCTCTTATCAGCATAAAGGCTTCTGCATATTTTACGCCTATTTCTGACCCCCGCTTCATCGCAAGAGCCGAGATTAGTTCTATCGAGCGCGGGTGAGGCGCAATTTTTAATTCAGTTTCAAACAATTGCATCGCTTCTTTTTTCAGTTCGATAAAACCGGTGATATCGATATAGACACCGGGGCGGAATTGGGCGATCGAATGCCCCCACTCTGTTTCTGACAGGGTTTCATAAGCAAGAATTTTTTTTATGGAACTGCAAAGCGGGCGGGTTACAACAAGAGCTGCTTCATGGACAATTCGGTGATCCTTATTCAGGTCTCCATTGTGAGGAATGAATACGATATCCGGTTGTGTATCAGCAATTACTCTCGAGAGAGCATCGTTGAGCTCCTTTTGTGGGACGGTATCCAGTTTTACTGTAGGAAATCCGAGGAATATGGTCTTGGTAATACCAAGTTTTTTATTAGATTTTTCAATCTCCACTGCCTTCTTGTCGATATATTCCTTTGACCAGTCCGGGGGATACGGTTTTGTAACAATACAGAGGGTTACGGTATTTCCCTCGCTTGAGAGCCGACCTATGGTACCCCCGCAGCCGAGAACCTCATCATCAGGATGCGGTGCTATGACAAGAATTTTCATAATTTTCCTCAATACATTATCTTTTTCTTTAAAAGATCCTGGTGGATTTTAATATTCGATAACATTTCAATTATCTGTTCACTGGCATGCCCATCGCCATAAGGGTTCTTGCAGTTCTTTACCAACTCTCTGAATTTTTTATCATTCATTGCTTTTTTAATTGCCTTTTTAATTTTTTCCTTATCATGAGGGACATCCAGAACATTACATGAACATTCTCTTCCTTTTTGCCGGTTGCCAATGTTGACAACAGGAAGATGAAATGACGAGGACTCGATTATACCACTGCTTGAATTTCCAACCATAACGGATGCAATTTTCATTATCCCGAGGTAATCCTCAAATGGAATGTTTTTGTATGACATAACCTTGTTCGGGTATTTTTCTGCATATTGGTTTATCATTTCAATAATTAAATTTCCACCCGGATCGTTATTAGGGTATATTACGATCATCTGAAGATCAAGTTCTAATATGGAATCCAGTGTGGTTTTCATTTGTTCCCGAGATTCGGAGGGGTCAGTACTTATGGGATGCTGAACAACCAATGCAAATTCCTTATCCGTAGGCAAACCATATTTTTTGTGTAGAACATTTTTGGATGGGAGTTTTTTGTTGAGAATCGTGTCAAGTGCAGTCGATCCGACAATGAACACGTTTTTTGGGTCTTCGCCCATTTTAATAATTCTCCGGGCACTAAGTTTTGTTGATGGAAAATGAATATGACTGATCTTTGTGATTGCATGACGTGCATACTCATCATAACCCGCTTGAAGTGAGTCTCCACCCGAAATATGTGCGAGAACCCGACCACTAAACGCGGCAGCAATCGCAGCAGAAAAAATTTCAAACCGGTCTCCCAATACAAGAACAATATCCGGATCGAGATCATTGAGTGCCTGGGTAAAAGAGATCACTCCCAATCCGATAGAAAGCGACATCGAGGTTTTGTCGTTGCCGGAGACTATCATCGGGACTCGGGCATCAATGGGAATTCCAAACCTTGAAATTTCGGATACGGTTTCGCCATATTCCGGGAGAAGGTGCATCCCCGTCACAATGACCTGCAGCTCCAGTGAATCTGAACATCGGATTTTTTCCATAACGGGTTTTAAGATGCCGAAATCTGCACGGGTTCCCGTTATTACACAAATTTTTCTCCGTTTCATATGTCATCACCGATTTCGGCGTTCCATATAATAATCTTTTTATTATCTTTTTCAATGTAGGCACCCTTGTAGGGTTTTGAAAAAGCACGGATCTTCCTATAAATCAGATCTACAGAGTCATCCTCAAGATTAATTTTGTTATCCATTATCGTACGTTTCGGGAAATATGTTGCATCTGTTGTTTTCTGAGGAACACGGGGTGCACTTCCTTGAACTAGCATTGGGAAATAAACCGCGATAAGTTTTTTGCCACAGTGGGTAATTTTTTTATAAATATCGATTGCGTAATCATCAGGTCCGACAAGGAATGATTCCTGACCAATAATATCACCATCATCGAGTCCTTCAGAAACATAATACATAGTCACACCCGATTCCTGAAACCCTTCAAGAATGGTGTTTATGATTGGTGCCGGACCCCTGCATTTAGGAAGAAGAGTCGGATGGAATCCAATAATTCCCTTGGGTGTAACGTTCAGAAGTTCAGGATGAATTATCTGACGCCAACCGCACATAATAATTAAATCGACATTTAATTTTTTAATTTCATGGGCATGGTCATTGATATTTTTTACTTCGATTACGGGAAGATCAAACGTGTACCACTTTTTTGTTTCAATGCCATCATACATTTTTGTTGAAGAATCTTCCCCAAGGGTAAAAATGGCTACGACTTCCAAATCGTTTATAGAAATTGTCTCTTTCAGGATCTCAAAACCAAATTCATTTGCTGAAATCCAGACAACACGCAGTACCATAATCACAACCCACTTTTCGATAGTGTGATGTCAGACAACGAGATCAATTCATCTTTTGAAATGGGCCGAAGTGCTTTAGATCCAAGGATTTTTAAATAATTATTCGGAGAAATTCCTGTACCCGGTCTTTTTACCGCGATCATTTCTTCCTTGATTATCTCTCCTGTTGAAATGTTTTTGGCTGCAACAAGGCTTCTTCTGATGACACATTTGTTTGTTTCTTCCTCTACCGTCGGTACTTTTAACCCATTTCCTATCGCCGATTCCACATCTCGTATTGCCTGTACCAAGGTCTGTAATTCATGTGGCTCAAGGGAAGCTTGATGGTCCGGGCCGGGAAGTGTTCGATCCAATGTGAAATGTTTCTCTAAAATACAAGCTCCCATAGCTACGGCAGCAATAGGAATGGTGGTCCCTTTGGTATGATCTGAGTAACCAACTGGCACCTTGAATGCAGAGCGCAGTGTTTCCATTGCACGCAGGTTGACAGAATCAATGGATGCAGGGTAACTGGTTGTACAATGAAGAAGGGCAATCTGTGATGCACCACGCTCAGACATTACTGTGATTGCTGAATGGACTTCATCAAGTGTCGCCATACCCGTCGATAATACCACGGGTTTTCGTTTTTGGGCAATATACGATAAAAGGGGATAATTGTTGATTTCTCCCGAAGGAATTTTGTATGCAGGGACCCCGATCCTCTCCAAAACATCGACACTCCTTATGTCAAACGGTGTTGAGAGAAACATAATTTTTTTTTTGTGAGCGAATTTTGCAAGATTATTAAAGTTTTTTTCAGTTAATTCCAGTTTTTTTATCATTGAATACTGGGATTCATCTGCACCGGTCGTTGTTTTTTGATACTCTGCTTTTTCAGCAGTTTTTAAAACAACATCTTCAGCATGAAATGTCTGGAATTTGATGGCATCTGCACCCGCTTGGGCCGCCACTTCGATCATCTTTTTAGCGAGGTTGGGATCACCATTATGATTCACTCCTGCCTCTGCTATGATGAAACAGGGCTGACCTCCCCCGATATCCCGATTTCCAATTGATATTTTTGAAACCATGTGATCACCGGTGATTTAATTATATAATATCTGTAATGGTATTATTATCTGATGGGTATGGAAATCATTTTCCCATGATGATATTTAATATACTATATCCAACGACTGTGGGAGACTATTATGTTTAATGTCCGCGTGATTCCCCGACTCGATATAAAAGGCCCGAATCTGGTCAAGGGAATTCACCTTGAAGGACTGCGTGTACTGGGGAAACCCGAGCAGTTTGCCCGTTATTATTATGATAACGGGGCTGATGAACTCATTTATATCGACGTTGTTGCGAGCTTGTATGGCAGGAACAGTATCCTGGAGATGATTAAAAAAACCTCCCAGGAAATTTTTATCCCCCTTACGGTTGGCGGAGGACTGAGAACCCTTACGGATATCCAGAACGCACTTCGGGCCGGCGCTGACAAAATCGCATTGAATACCGCTGCAATCCGCGATCCCGCACTGTTACAGCAGGCCTCAAAGAAATTTGGATCCGCCACAATAGTCGTTTCCATTGCCGCAAAAAGAAAAGAAGCCGGGATCTATGAAGCCTTTACGGATAATGGCCGGGAAAAAACCGGAATCAACGTAATTGAATGGGCAAGAAAAGCAGAGGAACTCGGTGCCGGGGAAATTTACCTCATGTCAATTGATCGTGACGGGACGGGGCTTGGATACGATACCGAACTCATTAAGATTGTTGCAAAAACGGTTTCAATCCCCGTTATTGCGGCTGGGGGGGCGGGAAAACTCTCACATTTTTCCGAGGTAATCGAAAAAGGAAAAGCCGATGCGATAAGCATGGCATCAATTCTCCACTATGACTATATCGAGAAAAATTACCATGAGGCCAACTATTCATCGGAGGGGAATTTTGAATTTTTACGAAATTTAAAAAAATTTACAACAGTGGAAGGGGTAACAATCTCCGATATAAAAAACCATCTTTTGATATCGGGAATCTGCTGCAGACCAGAGGAGGGTTGTGAATATGGCTTCTGAAGTTATCCACTCAGTAGCGATTGTGGACATGGGAATGGGAAATCTATTCAGCATTAAAAATGCATGTAGCCATGTCGGCCTTCATGGATTTCTCACACATTCTCCTGAAGAAATCACCAATGCCGATGCGATTATTCTTCCCGGTATGGGTGCATTCAGCAATGCAATGAACGCACTTGAATCCTTGTCTCTTATTGACGTATTAAAAGATTGTGTGCATACAAAAAAACCTCTACTCGGCGTCTGTCTTGGCATGCAGATATTGATGACCTGCGGAACGGAGTTTGGATTTCATCAGGGGTTGGGATTGATTGATGGCCGGGTTGAACGTTTCCAGGACCCCCTGGCAAAAGAAACGCCATTAAAAGTCCCCCATAACGGCTGGAACCGGCTGGATAAAACGACCGGGATACATGATCGATGGGAGGGGACTCTCCTGCAGAATCTTCCCGACGGGGTTTACATGTATTTTAACCATTCTTATTACGTCATTCCGGATTCTCCCGAGGTCGTCATAGCTACTACGACTTATGGCGATTGTAAATTCTGTTCAGCAGTCAAAAAGGATAATCTTATTGGCCTCCAGTGTCATCCTGAGAGGAGTGGCAAAACAGGACTTGCCGTTTACCGGAGTTTCACCGGCATGATCGAACAATATATGTGAACTTAAAACCAAAATATTACCACGTATGGATAAACTGAAAGATATCCTCGACAACCAATTCCAGAATCGTCCCAAAAACGTTTTTTTTTGCAAAAGTTGTGTCCTATCAAATCAGCGGCCAAGGCTGACATTTGACAATAACGGTGTTTGTACAGCCTGCCAGTTTGCAGCGGAAAAAAAGAACTCGATTAACTGGACGGATCGCGAAAAGCAACTCCGGAAATTGTGCGATAAATACCGCAAGAATAACGGGGAATATGATGTTATCGTTCCCTGCAGCGGGGGAAAAGACAGCGCCAGTGTGGCTCATAAGTTAAAGCATGAATACGGTATGCATCCTTTGACCGCAACGTGGTCGCCTTTCATGTATACCGAAATAGGCTGGCTTAATTTTCAGAATTTTATAAAATCTGGATTTCCCAATATTCTCGGATCCCCGAATGGACTGCTGCACCGGAAATTATCTCGCATTGGTCTTGAGACGGTCGGAGATCCGTTCCTCCCCTTTATCTACGGACAGATGTCTTTTGCCTTTCACATAGCCACAAAATTTGATATCAAACTCATATTTTTTGGCGAAAACGGGGAAGCGGAGTACGGCGGATCCACCAAGAACAACTACAGCCCGTTTATGCCTATTGAAGACTGGGCCGATCTCTATTTCAAAGGTGCAACCGTTGACGATCTCATTACATGGGGTCTTGAGAATAACATCCTGAAACCTGATGATTTCAATATAAGCGATCTCATGTTTTATCGACCGCCTCCGGTTGACGAACTTACCGGTAAGGGAATTCAGATGCACTGGTTCTCATACTATCAAAAATGGGTGCCCCAGGAAAATTATTACTATACAGCCGAGCACACAGGATTCCAGGCGAATCCGGAAGGAAGGTCTGAAGGTACATATTCAAAATACGCCAGTCTCGATGATCGACTCGATGGGCTTCACTATTGGTTAGGTTTTGTAAAATTCGGTATCGGTCGGGCAACCTCAGATGCAGCACATGAAATTCGTGATGGCCATATAACCCGTGAGGAAGCAGTCGCTCTTGTTCACCGGTACGATGGAGAATTCCCGGCAAAGCATTTCAAGGATTCTCTGGAATACCTGGAGATTTCTGAAGAAAAATTCTGGGAGATTGTTGATAAATATCGTGTTGCATCCCCCCACCTCTGGGAAAAGCGAAACGGAGAATGGATTCTGCTCCATAAGGTTCAAAACGAATAATTTTTTTGTTATTAAAAATTAATTAATTTGGAGATAAATGTTTTTTATTGGACAACTTATAAAATTTATAAAAACCTTTCATTTTGGCAATCCAAAAAAAGCGGATATTGTAATTTTTGATAAAGTGAGTGGCGACGTTATCATCAAAACAATATTACAGGATATGCCGTACGTTATTTTACCTGCACACGGGGAATTCATTTATATTTCACCCCAAATTCTTTTTTCCTACATTATAAACATCTTCAGACGTATAAATTTGATAGAAATGAGACTCAATCAGAGTGATATTAATAGTTATTTTTTACCATGTCTCAAAATTATCGAACCCAAAATTGTAATTACCTTCATCGATAATAGTTCTACTTTTAATGATTTAAGCGAAAATTATCGGAATGCAGAATTTATTGCCATTCAAAATGGAAGCAGAGGAACGGATAATCTTGTTGATTCATTACCTCTAATAAATGGTAAAAAAATTCGGTATAATTTATCTCATTTCGTTTGTTTTGGTCAGAATGAAGTAGATATTTACAAAAAATTTGAACATACTATCATCCACGCATATCCTGTGGGATCGTTAAAAGCAGGATATTATCGTGAACGGATTGATATAAAAAAAGTGCAGTGGCATTATAATATTTGTCTGATCTCCCAGTATCGTGAATCTATAATGGAGGGCACAAGTTATCCAGAGATTAAAAGGGGACTTTTAATTCTTTTTGATTTCCTTAAACGGTTTGTCCAGGAAAATGGTGTAAAGTTTTGTATTGCAATGTGTCCTGCGGATACGGAAAAACAACGCAGATTCTATCAAAATTTTTTTGGTGATCAGGTAGAATTAATCCAACAAAAACCCAGTTCCTATTTCTCCTCTTACGAAGCAATGGACTCAAGCACGTTATCGTTGACACAAGATTCCACATTAGGACTTGAAGCATTCGGTTTTGGGAAAAAAGTCTTGTTCTGTAATTTTACCGAGGATGACCGATACAATATCAACTGTCCCGATCTCTGCAAAATTACAACTATTGATTATAATCTCTTCTCACAAAAACTCAAAAATTTATTATTGATGGATCAAAAAGAGTACTTAGAACAAACAGAAACGGATCGAAAATATTTAATGAATTACAATCCCGATTTTCCAGCTCATCTGGTGGTAAGACAACTAATTGAGAAATATCTATAAAAAATTGCATGAAACCAATGGCTTCATACCAAAACGATAAAAATTTTGCACTCTGAAATCAATTTCCATTTGTGGGATACATCGTCAGTAGATTAAAAAGATCCTATGGAAATACATCTGGAATTTAGAGATTATACACTGGTGGCATGCGAGAATCATATCCATTTTCATGAAAAATCACCGGTTTTGTCGCTAAATTTATTTTGTTTCTCCATGTTGCATTGTATAATATTTCGCATACGTGCCAACGCTCTCAAGAAGACTATTGTGGGATCCAGACTCCAGTATACTCCCGTTTTCAATGACAAAAATTTTGTCCGCATCCTCGATAGTAGATAGACGGTGAGCAACGACAATGATAGTATACTTATGTTTGATCGCATTAATTGAACTCTGGATAATTTTTTCCGATTCAGTATCCAGAGCGCTCGTTGCTTCATCAAGGATGAGAATATCTGGATTCTTGTAGATCGCCCGGGCGAGTGCAATTCTCTGTTTCTGCCCGCCAGACAATTTCACACCTCTGTCGCCAAGTTGTGTTTGATATCCCCGGGGGAGTTGCTCGATGAAATCGTGAGCATATGCAATTTTTGCAGCAGATTGTGCCCGTTCGAGAGACACCTCTTCAACACCATAGCAGATATTAAAAAGGACATCTTCATGGAAAATGAAAATATCCTGGCTTACCAGACCTACCTTTGTATGGTAAGATTTTGCATTGAAGTCTTTAAGATTGATACCATCAATTTCAATTGTTCCACGTGTTGGGTGATTCAGCCGCATAAGGAGATCAACCAACGTAGATTTTCCCCCACCGGATGGCCCCACAAATGCAACGAATTCGTTCTTATTCACAGTTAAATTGATATTCTGCAATACAGGCTTATCTGGTAAATAGGAATAAGAGACATTTTTCAGTCCAATGGCCTTCTGAAACCCGGTGAATTTCTGTTCTCCATCAAATAATGTTGTTTTTTCTTTTGCCTCAATGAGAATTTTATCTACGTGGGACAGACTTGCTACCATTCCCGTGAGATCATGACGCTGGACATTGATACTTCTGAGTGGATTCATTAACTGGAGAAGAGTGAACAGGAAGACCGTGATAAGTCCAACGGAAAGATGAAAAACGCTTATTGACAAAAAAACTATCAGGATGGCTACCGTGAACATGATGGATTGAAAGGCCAGGTCGATCCGGTAACCATTTAACACAAATTTTGCGTTTACTACCCTGAATCGATCTGTAATTTTTGAGAATAGACTCAGTTCAAGATCTTCACTGGAATTGGCCTTAATGAGTTTTAAAAGGTTGATGCGTTCTGAAGTATATTCGTTGATTTCCGTATTCATAACAACGATTTTTTCCCCAAAAATTTTGGATTTTTCCAGCATTTTATTGATGAAAAAAAGCATAATTCCGACAGTTAAAAAACAGATTATCATAAGATTCGCTGAAATATAAACAAGCATCAGGAGGTAAGCAATGACCATAATAATATCACTGAAAATCTGCGTGATGGTGAATAACCCAGAACCTGCCCGTTCGGTCTCGATCAGGATCGTATCGAGAAAATTTCCGGCTTTTGCGCTGTTATGATAGGAAAGATCGGCATGTAACAATTGATTATACACGTGATTTTTAATATCCCTGACAAATTGAAATCTCAAATTGATCTGCAGGGTCTGCTTGATAAAAACGAGTAATTGACCTGAAAGGAATACTATCGTGAGAATTACAAGAAGATTGAGTAAATTCAATTCAATGCTGAAGATCCCAAAAAAGTTCTTAACGATATTCCAGAGATCTCCGACCGGCTCCTGACCTGTTGAAATAATGCTAACAATTGGGATCAGGGTTCCCAGACTTACAAATTGGACGAAACCGCAGAGGATACTAAGAATTGTAATAATGATAAGGCGGCCACGGTAGGGACTAAAATATTTGTTCAGCAGAGAAACATCAGGCATAAAAGATCCAGTGTGTGAATAAAAATAGTGTTTTCCGGATGTAATTTCTTTCGCACCCGAATGACATTCTCATTGTGTTTTTGAATATCTGAATTTTCAAGGTACAAAATGAGTATCTCTTTTTTGGTTAAAAGCAAAAAACTCGCATCTTCAAAACATTGCATCAACCTTAAAAATCTTCATCCATCTTCCAAAGCATATCACTCTCCAGATCATGGAAGAATACGGTGTTTTTCCTTCGATCATGGAATTTAATTGTGCAAGCGATTCTTTTTTAATGATACCGTGGGAACATTCAATGGAATTCTTGAGCATTTCCTGAAAACATTCAGGCATTTTCTGTGTTACCCAGTTTTCTTCAGCAGTGACAAATCCCATTTTATCCTTGCGTATCCGGATTTTTTCCGGTAAAATACTCCCCATGCTCTCTCTGAAGACTTTCTTGGTAATTCCCATCTGGATTTTAAATTCATCCGGAAGGTTAAATATAAATTCGACAAGCCGATAGTCAAGGAACGGGACACGCGACTCAACGGAATGAGCCATGGAATCCCGGTCCTCCCAGTGAAGAAGCAGGGGAAGACTTGTGTAAAAAAGTTGAGAATAGATAATTTGTTGAATATAACTGGATGCAACGAATCCATGGCAGCCGGTGATGTCAGAATTGGGATTTGTATTCCTGTCATCAAACCATGAAAGATCGATATAGGCCTTTTTCGACATTCTGAAAAAGAACTTTCTGAAAACTGACGGAAGAATCTGGATGCCTACCAGACTGATTGATTTCGGTAAGGAAATGCCAACAGTTTTCTTCGCCAAATCCATTTCATGAATCATTTCCCCCCATTTTAATTTCACCAGTAAGTCGGCTTGTCGGGCTCCCGAAAAAATTTGATACCCGCATAATTGTTCATCTGCTCCCTGACCATCGAGAAGCACCTTAGCCCCCTGATCCGCCGCCAGCTTGAATACGAGCCATTGTGCGAAGATACTGGTAGTTCCGAATGGTTCGTCCTGATGCCAGATTATACTGTCCAGCAGCTCTGATAGTTTTTCCGGGGTTGGTACGATATAATGAGCATCCAGAGTTCTGTCAGAAACAACTTCATTAATAAACTCCCGCTCATCGAATTTTTTCACATCTGAAATCGCAGAAAACGTCTTTTGTAATTCCTCTTTTTTTTCCTGTTTGAGAAGATCATTTGCAATGCAAACAATTGCGGATGAGTCAAGTCCTCCGGAAAGGCAGGACCCCACAGGAACATCAGCATGCATACGCAATCGGACAGAATCCGTAAAAAGATGCCTGAACTCCTCAGCGGCTTGTGCAAAGGTTCCCTGAAAAGGTTTTTTTTCCAGTTGGTACCAGCGATATATCTGAAGGGTATTCTTGAGATCATCGGAGAGGTGAAATTCGACCGCATGCCCACCCGGGATCTGGTATACACCGTGAAAAAGGGTTTCGGGAGTATGGTCCATCAGATCCATTATAAGATAATCATAAGCACATTCTTTATTCAGAGCAGGTTTCCATCCGGGCAGGGCGGTAAATTGTTTGATTTCTGATGCGAAGGCAAGCAATCCATCCGGAGAAAACCAGTAGTAGAGAGGTTTGACGCCGAATCGGTCACGGGAAGCGAAAATCTTCAGTTCCTGGGTATCAAAAATGACGAAAGCCCACATACCATTTAAATGATGGAGACAATTGGTTCCCCACTGTACATACGCTGCTAATAGTACCTCCGTATCAGTATGGGAAATAAATCGGTGACCGAGTTTTGTCAGTGCATCACGCAATTCATGATGATTGTAAATCTCTCCATTATACACAATCCAGTACCGCTGATTTCCATAACACATCGGCTGATGCCCATTTGGTGAAAGATCAACAATTGATAAACGCCTGTGACCGAATGCTACGGAGAATTTTTCTGACTCCAGACGGGTTATGGAATATTTTGGAGAGTAGGGAAAATCCCCATCAATCACATTTTTCGGAGTATTCGCACCATAACAGGGAGTAATTTTATTGATTTCTCCACAACCGGAGAAAATCACATAACCCTCGTCATCAGGTCCGCGATGTCTGACTAATTCAGTCATCTGAAAAATGAGAGAATTTACTTGAAATTTCGATTTCGTATCAATTATTACGGAGATTCCACACATATGTAATGGTCCTGATAATTCCTGAACTACTGCATTGCCATTTCAAGCAATCGTGCGATTTTCTTCGAGGCTCCGAGAGGATAGTGTTTATATCGCTTTGAAAGATCGGGTTTCATATTGATAATTGCATCCCAGATTTTATCTTTATCTGCTCCGGTCAGGACATTCCAGTTCCCTTCCAGAGTCTCAATCCACTCGGTATTGTCTCTCAAGGTAATACAGGGAATTTCCAAAATATATGCCTCTTTCTGTATACCTCCGGAATCGGTTATTATCTTTTCAGCATGACGCATGATCTGGATCATATCTAAATACCCCACCGGTTCCGTTAAAATGATATTTGAGGGGATTATATCCCAAATCCCATGGACCTGCAAGAATTTTCGCGTCCTTGGATGTACGGGAAAAACAGTTAGTTTTCCGGATTTACCGATCGCCTCAAAGATGCAGGTCATATTTTTTTTGTTATCAGTATTAGATGGTCGATGAACCGTTAACACAAGATAAGAGTGTTTTTCCAATTCCAGCGCTTCAATAATTGAAGATTTTTCTTCCACCAGATCACAGTTATATGCCAAGACATCTGCCATTACATCGCCAGTGAGGTATACTCCCTTGGTGATTCCTTCGTTTTTGAGATTATCAACCGCAGTCTGTGTCGGGCAGAAGAGTACATCGGAAATATGATCGGTAAGAACACGATTGATCTCTTCGGGCATGGTGCGGTCGAACGAACGGAGCCCGGCTTCCACATGGGCAACCGGTATGTGGAGTTTCGATGCCGCAAGCGCACCGGCAAGCGTGGAGTTGGTGTCCCCGTATACAATTACAAGGTCAGGCTTCTCCTTTAAGAGAACCGCTTCGACCTTTGCGAGGATTTCACCGGTCTGTTTTCCATGAGAGCCGGAACCAACCCCCAGATTGTAATCCGGTTTCGGGATCTGAAGTTCCTTAAAAAAAACTTCTGACATCTCCGGATCGTAATGTTGTCCTGTGTGGACCAGGATCTCCGTATGATCCTTCCGGATCTCCCGGGACACGGCAGCGCACTTGATGAACTGGGGGCGGGCCCCGACAATGGTGACGATCTTCACACTACTGGATAAGGAAGTGATCGGTTAATCGTGTTTCTGTGCGATGCCATTGGTGACGACACAATTCCGTGACGACGGGTCCCCGGGTGAGCATGCCGGATTTGATTACGGCTGCCACGGCTGCCTGTTCTTCCGCGCCGGTCGAGAGTTGAGCGAGGGGGATCTTCTGCACCATGTTTTCAACGTACGTATGGAATTTACAACCACTCATTTCAGAGGATTGGATAATAGTGGCGTAATGAATCGTGGGATAGCGTATTTCCGGGGAAATTCCCGAAATACCAGAAGGCCGGGAATTCCGATACGGTCGGATAATTGATGGTCCTTACCGGACAGCATGGACACCCATCAGGGGTTATAATTGGATCTGGTGCGGAACCTCACCTCACCCCCATCTAAAAGGAGCCCGTATCGGGCTCCGCTCACGTCTCCAGAAGAAGATGGACACTGGGATTGGAAACTGTGTCCACATGCCGGACCCCGCTGGTTCCATACGGCGGAGAATACGGGCATCGGGTACCATACTATGTCCACCGGTAAACGTGGCCGGGAAAACGACCTTCCTCTCCCACATGGGCAGAAAAACACAGGGCCGGCCACCCTGATGTGAACTTTTTTAGGGTTCTGAACAGGAAAAAATGAGGATTATTGGTGGGTAACCGCCGGAATGGTGTATTTTTGGCATTCCGTACGAAATTGAACCCGGTGCCCGGGATCGAACCGGAAATTATTCAAGCAGCATCACATTGCACGCTTTTCTGGCTGCTGATGAAAGTTCAATATCCGCCGTGAACAGCGTGGCCCTGTGACGTACCGCTGCGGCAACGAACAGCGCATCGTAGAGTGAGATATTGAGCTCGCAGGCCAGGTCGAGTGCCGGCGGGATCAATTGACCGGAGGGGATTGTTTCGCAGAGATCTTGGATGAACATGGTGGCATCATCGAACATGATCTTCACATCCCCGGGACGGCCCTCCCCGGATGAAATCCTTTTCAGAGCGACATTTGCCACCTCTGCCAATGCAAGATCCACGGTGACACAATTCATCGCGGTAATTTTCCTGATTGCCGTTGCTGTCAGCTCTTCCGGAAAAAAGATCGCGGCAATGACGCCGGAATCGAGCACAGTCTTACCGGACATCGCGGGCCTCACGAATAATCCGGACCGCAGACATGCCCGGGCTCATTGACTCATGTCTCGTCTGTGCACGGGCGAGCACCTGTTCCTTGCGTTTCTTTCTGACCGTATCTTCGATAAGGGCCCGGATCTCTTCCTGGCATCCGCTTCCCGGCAGCTCATCGATCATCTTCCGGACCCGGGAATCGATCCGGACACTGTACACAGAAGTTGCCATAGATCATTGTTTACGATTTCTGTATACAAAAATATTGCCTTTTTTGCGCAACCGGAATCCCCCAATATTCATCCCGATTGGCTGGAAGTTCGTGCATTCTCCCCCGTTTCGAGGTTTCCGGATTTATTCAGCCAGGCATATCGTATATCCGCTCCAACACAATTGTGCCACACGGTCGGGGACAGGCCGGTGGGACCGAAACGCTCCTCCTCATGATTCACTGTGGATAGCGTACGCTCTCGCGTTCCATTCAGCCCCACCCGGCATGCGGCAGGATTGAAAAAAATGCATACAGGGAACAAAAAGAACGAGACGAACCAGAAGATTGCAGATGCCTCCAGGAATGATGGATCGCAGATTGCCGGTTCAGGACACGTTGCCGGATGCACAGCATGTACAGGCTGCAGGTCCAATGTAACGCAGGAAAAACAGAAAACGGCCATAGATCAGACCGGAAAACCGACGGCTGCGGCCGGACGGGATACCGGTCCGGTCAGGCTGAAGAAGCCGATAGCGGCAATACGCGAAGCAAAACGACGGGCCGTGATATGGGGATTCTCAGTGGCCGATGTGACCTCAAACGACGGGCTTCCGTATGATTTCGTAGCCACCAGGGAGGGCATCACGAGTTTTGTCTGTGTCCGGCGCGTGAACTCGTCATGGTTCGATATTGATATGATCATGACAAGATGCAAAAAACAGATTGATGCATTCCGGTCGATGAACATGCGGCAGGGTCTCATCTTCGAGATCTGGGTGCGCGGGTATGCAAGAGCATTCTACCGGTACCGTGTGTTGCCGGATACGATCGAGGAGACCGGTATTGTTCCGGAGCCGGAAACACGGGCGGGAAAAAAAGCCCTTCATGATGCGATGACAAAGGCTGCCCAACCGGATAGGGCAGATGAAAAACTCGTCGGGGATATGTCATTGACGATCGAATAATCCTTTTTCCATCCTTTTTTACGATTGTCAAAAAAAGAAGTAATGCAAGAAGTGATAGTTTTTACGACAACGGATACGATGCCTTGATGAAAAGGACTGCAAAAAATAACGTAAAAAATTCTGACGGATATTACAATTTCCGGTAATACATCCCCGCCTTATCTGCACCAATACCCCTAACCATTCCCCTCACATCGATCAGCACCGGATGATCCTTCATCAGCCCCCGGATCTCCTCCACGGGCATCGCTCTGAACTGTGAATGTGCCACGGCAATAATAACAGCATCAACTTTTACATCGAGCCGGGGGAGGGGGTTTGCACCAAATCTCTGAATCACCTCATCGGGAAGCAGCGGATCATAACCATACACATCGACTTTGAACTCCCTGAGCTCATGGACAATCTCTTCAACCGGCGACTCACGGGTATCCGGCACATCCTCTTTGTATGTCAGCCCCATAATCAGGACTTTTGAACCCTTGATTACTTTTCCCACTTCATTCAGACCCTTAATGGCCAGATCTGCGACATGCTTTGGCATCGAGTCGTTGATGGCCCGGCCGGCGAGGATCACCTGCGGGTGATAGCCGATCTCCTCTGCCTTCATCACAAGATAATACGGATCCACCGGGATGCAGTGGCCCCCCACAAGACCCGGACGGTACGGGTGGAAGTTCCATTTGGTCCCGGCAGCCTCGAGCACCTCCTGTGTATCAAGGCCCATCCGGGAAAAGATGAGCGATAGTTCATTCATCAGCGCGATGTTCAGGTCACGCTGGATGTTCTCGATCACCTTTGCGGCTTCAGCGGTTTTGATATCAGGTGCCCGGTAGACCGTAGTGACAAGAGCGTACAGCTCGACGAGCCGGTCTGCGGTCTTCTCATCCATCCCGGCAACGATCTTCGTGATCTTATCGAGCGTATGTGCATCATCGTTGGGGTTGATCCGCTCGGGGGAGTAGCCGACAAAAAAGTCTTTCCCGCACGTAAGACCGGATTCCCGTTCGAGAATGGGGATCACGATCTCTTCCGTGACGCCGGGATACACCGTAGACTCAAGAACAACAATCGCGTTCCGCTTCAGGTTCCGACCGACCGTCGTGGTTGCCGATCGGACCGGTCCGAGATCCGGATCCTTTGCTTTCGTCACCGGTGTCGGGACGCAGATCATGACAAAATCCGCATCCTTTATTGCAGCCGGATCGGTTGTTGCCCGGATTTTTGATCCCGCCGTTACCAGCGAATCAACTTTACGCTGATCGATATCAAACCCAATCGTTGGAAGATGTCCGGCAAATGCCTCTGCAAGGGGAGTGCCAACATAGCCGAGACCCACAACACAGACTGTTTTGCCCTTTACTGATCCTGGTACCATTGGATCGTCTCCTGAAGGCCGGTTTTTACCGTGTACTGCGGTGCATATCCGAATGCCTGCTGTGCAGCAGAGATCGCTGCAAGGGAGTCATGGATATCACCTGATCGCGAGGGTTCAAACGTGAGAGGCCGCTCTTCACCCATACTTTCCATGATATTGTGTGCCAGATCGATCAGGCTGATCCTGCTTCCGTAGGCCACATTGAATATTCCCTGAGCCGAACTGTCCATTGCACGGACATTTGCCTGTGCAACATCTTTTACATACGTAAAATCCCGGGTCTGGGATCCATCCCCGTAAATTACCGGGGATTCGTGGTGGAGGATTTTTGTAATAAATTTCGGGATTACTGCAGAGTATTCAGAATGCGGATCCTGGCGGGGACCAAATACGTTGAAGTACCTGAGCGAAACCGTATCCATACCATACAGTTCATGAAAAACCTTAAGATAATATTCCCCCGCCAGTTTCGTGATGGCATACGGGGATTTTGGATTTGGCTCCATATCCTCACGTTTGGGAAGTGTTGGTGTATCCCCGTAGACGGATGATGATGAGGCATACACAATTTTTTTCACCCCGCATTTTTGCGCAGCCACAAGGACATTTAGTGTCCCGGAGACATTTGCCTCATTTGAGGCCAGAGGATCCTTTACGGATCGCGGGACCGAGGTAATTGCAGCTTCATGAAAGATGCCATCCGCATCTTTGCAGGCGTTCTGGAGAAGCGGTTGATCCGTGATACTGCCTTTAAGAAATGTTACTGCGGGCTTATCCAGCAGATGCTGTATGTTCTCAACCTTACCTGAAAAGAGGTTGTCAAGGATCACCACCTCATCCCCACGGTTCGCAAGGGTCTCCGCAATATGGGAGCCGATAAATCCTGCACCACCCGTCACAATATACCGCATTCTATCATATCCTAATTGGATCTAACGGGATATCGTTTGATCCATCGTTTTGGGGTTTACTAATAATGTATTATATTTTGATTTCTTAAAACACCGGCCTATCAAATCCCAAGCGAGCTTCATTCTGCAGCAAGGAGACTTCCCGGATCACGAAGAACTCGGCTGAGTTCGTTTCATCCTCAAGGTTCCGATGAACATCTCGGATTTCACATTTTTTTTTCAGCTTCGCTCACACGTTGAATGGGTAAAAACAGAATTCAATAATGAACGAATTTCAAGTCGAAGATCAAGTTCGTAAATCTTCTCTTCCTCGATGTCCCAGACATCCCGGATTTCGAAGATCTTTAATGAAATTTTATCAAAACAGATTGAACAATTCTTGCGAAAGAGAGAAAAAGATTAGCCGAACAGGGCACCAAGCCCTGCCATGCCACTCTCTTCTTCTGCCTTCTTGTCTTCTTCCTTGTGCTCTGCCTTGGCGGGTGCTGCGGCTGCTGCGGGTGCTGCTGCGGGTGCTGCGACTGCGACAACTGCTGCTGCCTTGATGGCTTCCTCAATGTTGACGCCATCGAGTGCTGCAATGAGTCCCTTGATCCGTGCTTCGTCTGCTGCTACACCTGCGGCGGTCAGGACTGCCTTGACGCCGTTCTCATCGACCTTCTTGCCTGCCTTGTGCAGGAGAAGTGCTGCATAGATATACTCCATTTTTTTCACCTCAATAATATCAATAATTATTTTACCAGGTTCTTGATGACCTGACTTTCTCTCTCGGCTTTACCAATAATCGCATCGACAACGTCTTTCTCGTAGATCGCTGCCTCAATCGCAAGACCGCGGGCGTCCCTGACTGCCTTTATCAGGAGCGGCTCCATCGAATCCTTCGTCGGGATCGCTGCCTCAACCGACAGGGCGAGTGCCTGCCTGGCTGCGAGCTGGATCTGGCCAAGGATGACGGTCTCATCGACTGCAAGGACGGACGGCTCGTAGATACTGCCTTCGTGGAACGCGACCTGCAGGGCAAGTCCTACGTCCATGGGCTTGATATCGAGCTTGGAGAGCACCGCGGCGAGTTTTGCCGAGATGACGCCGCCAGCCTTGACGACCGTCTTGGTCTCCTTGATCTTGACCTTGCCGCCTTCAATGGCTGCCGGGATACCTGCCTGCTGCAGTTCACCGACAATCGGGCCCGGCTTGAAACTGGTCGGACCGCCCGGGATGACGATATCCTCCGGCGCTTTCTCGCCGGCCTTTGCCGCCATCTTGGTCTTGGTCTTCTCCAGCTGCTTGAAGAGCTTGAAGGGGTTGTCGTTCGTGAAGATGATCGCCGAGTGACCGGAGATGAACTTTGTTAAGTTCTTTACATCCCCGCCGATATCGTTGAACGCGTGGGTGATCAGGGTGTTCCTCGTCACCTTGATGACTGCCTTGCCCCGGAGGTTGCGGCGGATCTGCTGCACCTGCTGGGCCGGGATGCCGTACATATCGACAAGCCCGATGAGCTTGTACTCCTTTGCGTTCTTCTTGATCTCGGCGACCTCGTCCTTCTTCCACGCCGGAAGGTGGTGGGTGTATAACGCCATTATTCCAACCTCACTGCGGGGCCCATCGTTGTCTTGACAAAGATTGAGCGGACGTTCAGGTTGCCCTGTTCGAGGACGGCTTCGATACGCTTGACGATCGTCTCAATGTTCTCTGCGACCTGCTCCGGTTTCATGGTCGTTGTGCCGACCTTGGTGGAGAAGACGGTCTTGTCCTTTGTTCGGATCTTGACCGATTTGCGCAGGCGTTCAACGATCGGGCGGATATCCTGGCCGCCGACAATCGGCATGGGCATTCTGCCCCTTGGTCCCAGCCGGGGACCGAGATACCGACCGACGCCGGGCATGACACCTGTCTCTGCAAGGAAGTAGCGGTATGAGCTTGCTACTCTCCGTGCTTCGCGGGGTTCACCGCCGAGGCGTTCTACCTCTTCAGGGCCGATGATCAGATCAACTTTGGCTTCTTTTGCCTGAGTGACGATGTCTCCCTTTCCGATGACACAGATACCAACGGTTTCGCCGGTTCCGTAGGGGAGCATAATCGACTCGTCGATACGATTTTTCGGCTGCGCCATGTCGATATTCTTGAGATTGACGGTAATATCGATACTCTCAGAGAATTTACGTTTAGGCGCTTTTTCAACAGCCGCGTTTACGGCTTCTAAAATCTTAGCCCTGTCTACCATCAGTTTCCTCCATAGTTAAGCGACCTTTCGATCTCCTATGGTTTTCTCCTGTTTATTTCACGAGAACGCTGTCGTACTTGCCTTCATTGATGAGGGCGAAGACATCCTTTGCCTTCTTGCCGTCAATGGTAACTCCCATGCTGACACACGTGCCGATGACTTCCTTTACGGCAGTCTTCAGCTCGTACGAGAGCATGCCTTCGAGTTTCATGTTGGCAATTCTTACAGCGGCCTCGAATGGCAGGTTTCCTGCCACTTTGACGTTGGGCTCTCCAGATCCTTTCTCGATACCGGCCTCTTTCTTGATGAGTGCCGTTGTCGGGGGAATACCGACTGTCAGCGTGAAGTTCTTCTTTGCGTCGACTTCGATCCGGACCGGGACCTGCATTCCGTTGAATGAGGCGGTCTTCTTGTTGATCTCATCGACTACAGCCTTCACGTTGATACCGAGTGGTCCAAGCGACGGTCCTAATGGTGGACCTGCCGTTGCCCTTCCGCCGGGTACTAAAACCTCGACCACTTCTGCCATAGTCTTTGCACCATGCCGTCCCTCCTGTTGAGGGTTCCGAGCTTGGGTCTGTAAATATTGATGGGAGGGGTGATAAAGGTGATCTTGGATGGAGGGGTGATCGAATAATCAAAATGCGAGTGGATCCTCTTCCCCATGTTAATATACTGACAAAAATCCATATTGGAGTGGGTAAATTGTCACCAATGCGGGGATTCTGCTAATCCGATCGTATGTAATATCCTTGCATTTATTCCAGATTTCCGATTTTGTTCACCAAATAGTGAACATTTTGAAAATATTAACCCCATCTCTGCGTGATACTCTCCAATATGGGCATACCACTGATATGCCTTAAGGAGAGAAAACATGAAAAAAATTGGAATTCTTCTGGCAACATTCTTGTTAATAGCAATGATAATGTTGCTGCAACCCGCTGCCGCTTTGAAAACTGACAGGGCACCTACTCAGTATACTTCTTCAAAGGAGTTCATTGATTACATAAATGCTCCAGTTATTACGCAGGAGCAAAAAGATTTCGCCCAAAAAACCATTGAAGCATCAGATGTTTTTAAGAAATACGCAAGTTTTGAACGAGGAGAAGCAACCTACATGTGGGCGTATCCTTACACCAAGACAATCCATGCGTCCATGGTTGTAGGTTCTCCGATGTCGAACACGTATGGATTACTCTGGTTCGATATCGATAACCGTGGTGTTATTCAGAACAACGGACTCTCAAACTGGATCAAGTACTGGTAGGTGAAAAAATGATTTATAAATCGTTAATTGCATTTGCATTATTACTATGTGTATTCGGTATTGTCGGTGCATATCCGGCTGAAGATTCAATGGCATCCGGACCACAAAACCAAGGAAATGCGGTAACTGACACGAACACTATCGTATCCCATTGGCAGCAGGCTGGATATACCGCAGCCGGACTGACAACATCCTCAGCAACCAAAGCTGCCGTCCTCGATTACTGGAAAAATGACATCAATATGATGTGGTATAATAATATCGGACATGCTGACACGCCTAATTACAACGGAGCTCCGGCTTATGGATTAACCTATTATAACCGAGGAGGCTACAGCTTCAGAAATTTCGAGCCTGAGTCCTTACAATGGAATCAGCAATTCACGTGTTTTCATCAACAGCTGCAATAGTTTTGAGAATCCTTTACACGACGCTTTTCTTAGTAAAAGCGTTTTAACCTATGTTGGGGGTGTCGTTTTGCTTCCGATGTATTCTTCAGAAGACACCGCTGTTGACTTCTGGTATAACTATATCAATCTCGGACAGACTACATCAACGGCCCTTGCCAATGCTGAAAGCAACCATGGAACACAAGGGATGTTTGGGTTATACGGTTAGATAACCATGAAAACAATTTCCACAGTCTTTTTTATTTTTTGTATTATCGCTATTTTCTTCGTTTTCCCTGTTATTGCCGATACTAACCATTATTCAGAATCGGTTGCAGGAGATGGAAACAATTCGAACAATTCACTAATTCTCGCAGAACGTGATGTTCTCTCGTTTTCTCTCCATCCACAAATTAATGAAACTGCTAACCTGACCCTTATCCTCTATCATGAAGCTTGGCTATTTAATACGTATAATCAATCCAAGACGGTAACAATATTGAGTCCAATACCTAAAGAGAGATACAAACCATCGACCGGATACCCATTATTCGGCAAAAAATACCTCATTCAGCAGAGTCTCATCCCGGATTATTTTCATCCTGCGACTACACGGGTACTTGGAAACGCATCTATTATGGAAGGGGACGATTCAGTAAATTTTGTATGGGACAACATAACTATCGCCCCCCAGGAAGCGGTGATCATCGCGTATGCAAATGAGTATCAAGATGGATCAGAAATCAACCATCATGATGGATTCGAATTACCTGGAATAAAACTCACAAGATCATTTGATAATCATACTTCTGACTTTGTGTTGAATTATTCCATGGAAAATACAGGAAATCTTGGCTTGCACTATCCAAAATTCATATTGTTCTTCCCTGAAAGTGTGGGTGGCACCCGGATTTTCAAACCGTCCGAAATTACAATAAAATCAAATTGCAGAATGGATATATTCGAAAATACCTCATACAATGATGGAACGGGATCTTTTTCAACGGGACACATGATGCTTTCCCACTGCCCCGAAGATCTTGGCAGCGCCCAATCTGATAATTTTCTTATTGAAATTAAGGGGACCGGCGATCATTCCGGTACTCTAATTCCATCAATTATCATGGGATACCGAGCGGACGAAGATCCTTTTAATACGACATCTGAAATGAAAAAAATCTGGCCATCAGATGACTTCACATCTGATGAAAAATTGAATGTGACCAGATTCTATTATTACGAGGCTTCATTATTCATTCCTGAAACCAAATTTTGTACGGTAATTCCGGTTAACGAAAATTCAACTTTTTTCCCATTTGACCACCTTTTTATCTTCCTAAGTGCTTGATCAATTGGAAAAGATTCCTGTTCATAAATATTGAACACTAAACAAAAATCAAGCCACAGATACAAAGGAATACGATCGATGTCTAACGATACGATTGAATTGGACGGTATTGCATTAGACGCTCTTGCATCAGTCACACGAAGAAACATCCTGAAAAAAATAAAATGTAAACCGATGACCGTATCAGAGCTAGAAAGAGATCTATCTATCAATAAATCTGCAATATTCAAACATTTGCTCGTCCTTCAGGAAGCGGACCTAATCGTAAGAAGAACTAATGACAACATGTTTGTGTACTATGAACTTACAACGAAAGGAAAAGACATTACCGAACCGCAAGGAACGATAAAAAAAATTATATTTCTTTTGGCGACATCCGGATTTGTTTTTATTCTGGGTTTGTTCGTGATCTTCAAATCTGTCGAAACAACCATCTTACCAAAATACTGGGTGACCCCCCCAGTGAATTCGCCTATCCTTATTGTCGGATCGGTTCTGGTAATCTTTGCAGCACTCTTCCTCATTTTGGAGTTAAGAATGTGGGGCAAGTGATTGATTCGGAGTGTCGTGCGATCAAATTCATCGTGAAGTGGAATGATAATGATCAGAGCGATGTAGGATGTCGGCCTCCGCACGTGACTGCCTTTCGGGAAAAAAGATAATCAGACCCTAGGTACGCGCACAGATACCATACCCGAGACATTGAGGATATGTTTTAAACAGCAACCTCAATAACCACGCGCTCATTTTCAAGGGGGATGATATCTTCATCGAGACAGACGGATATCGCTTCTTTGATATATTTTTTGCCGCAATGAGGGCCCCATATCAACCCCCGTTTCTCCCTCCCGGCACCCGGAATGTGTCTTATTCGCAGATTTTTGTGTCAATTATTTCAAAATTCCCCTGATTCTTCCCCCGATTGCCTCAAATCACGGTAAAATGTGCCCGGAAAAGTGCGCCAATAGGCGCTTTTGGTTGCACGATCTCCCCCAGATACAGACTCCGGGAAATGCCCGAAACCCGGAAGAAGATCACCCAGCAAAAAGACGCACATAGACGCGTTCTGTGGGTATCTGGGGTCTGCCACAAGATTTGGCACATGGCCGTATGAGCCCCGGATCTTCATTTTCACGTCGGAGAATGAAATGTGGGCAGGTGACCGGCACATGCTCTTTGGAATTCTCCGTCGGAGATCCTTCCTTATCGAGGGGTACGATCCCACCCGTAACCGGAAATCCTCTTCACCACAACCCTTATCATTTATTGGTTCAAAAATGAACCATGTGGAACAAAATTTAATCAACGAAATTGTCGCACTCCTCTTGAAAGAGGATCTCCACCCACGGGCAATTGCCGAGAAACTCTCAAGCAACCACGCCACGGTCCTGCGAAAACTCCGCGATCTTGAAAACGAGAATGTTGTGGATTTCCGGGTTGAGGGAAAGAACAAAACCTACACGATCAAGCGGAGCCTTGAGGCAAGGAACGCGGCCATGATCGCTGAACTTTACAAACAATCGTCAATTATCAGCAGGTATCCGGTCCTGCGGGGAATTTTCCAGACCGTCCACGAGATGCCGGAGGTTCCGCTCGCGCTCCTGTTCGGGAGTTATGCAAAAGGTCTCGCAACAAAAGAGAGCGACATCGACATCTTCATAGAAACCACGGACACTGCCATAAAAAAACAACTCGAACAGAAACACTCACTGCTCAGCGTGAAGACCGGCAGATTCGATGCAAACGACCTGCTCGTACGCGAAATCATAAAAGACCATGTGATCATCCGGGGGGTTGAGGTGTACTTTGACAGGACGGGCCGGTTTGGGATCTGAAATGATCGGTACACAACAGGAGGCTGAATAATGGGAAATGCATTCTTAAAGAGGCTGCATAAAGAGGGAGTTCTCCAGCTGGTGACACCCAGCGAGGAGATGGGACTTGCGTACCAGAAAAAGTCCGAGAGCCACATCGTTTCCGCACGATTGCTGCTTGACAACGATCTCTTTGAACAATCAGTCTCGATGGCGTACTACAGCATGTACTATTCCGTCATGGCGCTCTTCTTTGCAACCGGTATCAAGTGCGAGAACCACACGGCCGCCATCATATTGCTGAAGGAGATCTTTGCCTTTGATAATGCGGATATCGAACATGCAAAAACCGAGAGGATCGACAAACATTATTATGTCACCTCTGCACCGGTCCGCGAGGATGTGGTTGCACTGATCCGGACCGCTGAATCATTCAACGCAGAACTCCGGGATGTCGCGGACCGGTTGACCGGCCAGAAGATAGCGCAGTACCGGAAGAGACTCGGTACCCTGATCTGATCGTCCGTGGGTGCCCTTCTGGGTTGTACCAGGATCCGTCCCATCAGGATTGAGGCACACCCCCACAATCACAGAGTCACGATACTCTCACAGGGTATCCCGACACTCATCAGTAGAGGTGTTCCACCACAACCGATAAGAAATAGCAATCCCGTACACAATGCCACGTACGACAAGAGAGCGTGTCCATGACAATCAACAGCTGGCTGCATCCCAATCTTGAGAAACGTTGTTCGGCAACGCAGGGCTGCGGGATATTTGCAAAAGCGGATATTCGTAAAGGCGAGAGGCTGGCCATCTTCGGCGGGAAGGTCATGCTGATCGATGACATGTACCAGCTTCCTGCGGATCTGCAGAGTTATACCATGCAGATCGAAGAGCGGTTTGTCCTGGGTCCTGCCGGCTCCGTTGCTGAAAAGACGGATTTTTTCAACCACAGCTGTGACCCCAACAGCGGCTTTTCAGGCCAGATCTTTCTTGTGGCTATGCGGGACATCAAAGCCGGTGAGGAGATCACCTTCGATTACGCGATGACGGTCTCCGAATCGGTGGGAAGCGACATGGTCTTTTGCCTGACGTGTTCATGCGGTTCTCCCCTCTGCCGGGGAACGATCATGGAACAGGACTGGATGCTTCCCGAACTGCAGGAGCGGTACAACGGCTATTTTTCCCCGTACATCCAGGAGAAGATCGAGCGCCGGAAGGAAGAGCGGCCCGAGGAACTGGTAAGCAGCGAAGAGAACATTCCTGCCGATACCGGTCTCCCGGCAAATACTACAGCGGATCGCTGAACCTGCAACACCGGTTACCTCCGCGTTCCATGATTACCTTCCGGTTACTCGCCGCTTTTTTATCTGCCGGCCGTAATACTCCATCATGTCTGCTGAAACCGAAGCAGTGAAGACCGTTGCCGGGCTCATGGCGCTCGCTGCACGGACCGCACCGAAAGCCGTTGGCCTGGACTCCATCGTGATCGAAGTTGTCACCGGCAAAGACCAGGAAAAGATCGCCGCGAAGATGATCCAGATGGCAAAAGAGAACGGCATGGACTTCTTCCGGACCAATGGCGAGCAGGTCAGGGAGAGCGACGCGCTGGTGCTGATCGGCGTTGCCGGGCAGAAAGCGCTCGGCCTCAACTGCGGCGGGTGCGGTCACGCAACCTGTGCAGAGATGACTAAGGCCATTGCTGCGGCAAAGGCGCACAAGACCGATTATGCCGGGCCGAACTGTGTCTTCAAGGTCACCGATCTCGGCATCGCGGCCGGCTCCGCAGCAAAGACCGCGAGCATCCACAACGCGGACAACCGCATCATGTACAGTGCCGGCGTTGCGGCAACGAAACTCGGGATCATCAAGGGCTGCAGCATGGTGTACGGGATTCCCTTAAAGGCATCCGGAAAGAGCATCTTCTTCGATGTCCCGATGACCCACTAAAACCGCCGTGAATCGTCCGGCAGCCGGACCTCAAAAAATTAAAAAAAAATATTTTTTTAGTGAACGATCCGATTGCCCGGGCCACGATCCACGACACCGGCTGATCAGTACTGACCCGGGCCGGAAGAATATTCTCCGGCCAGCATCCCGTAATACCGGGTCGAGCGCCAGTGGTCCCGCAGCCAGACATGCTCGCGGAGCGTACCTTCGTACGCGAGGCCGCATTTCTCCATCACATGGGCCGAGGCACGGTTGAGCTCGTCGCACTTCCCGTACACCCGGTGCAGGGAGAGCGGCCCGAAGCCAAACGCAAGATAGGCCCGGAGAATCTCCGAGGCATACCCGTTGTTCCAGTATTCCGGGAGGAGGACATACCCGATCTCTGCGGTGCCTGGCTCGGCGGGATCGATCTCGATGAACGTGAGGCCAACGAACTCCCGTGACCCCGGCAGCCGGGCCGCAAGCACGTAATCCCTCCGGTCTTCCCGCTGTGCTTCATCGATCGCGTGCTGCAGAAACCCGGCCACCTGCTCATCGTTCTCAAGCCAGATGAGCACATATTTCATGACGAGGGGATCGCGGGCAATTCGCTGGATGTTGGCGAGGTCGTCACGGGTCAGGTCTTCAAGGACCAGCCGTTCGGTTGTAAGGGAAAAGACCATGCAGCACACCGCGGGAAAACGTTGTAGGAATAGTTTGTCCGGAACCATTGAAACCTTTTTCACAACCACCCATGCCGGGGTTATTGCATCGGAACATCAGCGTTTGGCAGAGCAGGTGGCTGAAGGCGGGCGGTAGATGAAGTTTACGGGTAAGCCATGCCCAAGTCAGACGAACATTCACCGGACATCACCACGGATGCAGAACGGAACGGTTTTGAGTATATAACGATGAACGTTACTTGTAAATCAACCAATTACCGATAACGCTATGTACAATATTCTTTATGTCGACGACGAACCGGATATTCTGGAACTCGGCACTGAGTTCCTTGAGAGCGACGGGACGTTTGCTGTCGATACATTTCCCTCAGCCTGCGAGGCACTCGATCGTTTGCAGACCACACAATATGATGCGATCGTCTCGGATTACAAAATGCCGGAGATGGACGGTCTCGCTTTTCTCACAACGCTTCGTGCAGGAGGTAACACTACACCGTTCATCATCTTCACAGGAAAAGGGCAGGAGGATGTTGCGATCGAGGCGCTCAACAGCGGTGCCGACTCTTATCTCAAGAAAGATGATAAAACGCAATCCCGTTTTGCCGAACTGGCATACTGGATCCTCCATGCCATTTCACAGAAACGGGAGGATCGGGTCCTGAGGGAGAGTGAGGAGAAGTATCGCCATCTGGTAGAGAACAGTTACGATATTATCTATACGATCACCCGGGAGGGGATACTCTCCTTTATCTCTCCGAGCTGGACGATGTCCCTGGGACACCAGTGGAGAGAGGTTGCGGGAACGTCGTTCCGGGCATTCGTCCATCCTGACGATGTCCCGCGGTGCTGCGAACTCCTGCAGAGATCCGTCCGCGTGGGACGTCAACCAAATGACGTTGAGTACCGCATCCGGCACGCTGACGGTTCATGGCGCTGGCATCTCTCAAAGGCGGTCCCGTTATATGACAACGCAGGGACGATCATTGGTTTCGAGGGAATCGCCAGGGATGTTACCGAACGTAAAGCGGCGGAGGAGGCATTGCGGCAGGCAAACCGGAAACTCAACCTCCTCTCCGGAATTACCCGGCACGACACCAGTAACCAGCTGATGATATTGAGAGGATACCTTACGCTGCTGGAAAAAAAGCAGACCGATGCTTCGTTCAACAAATATTACCGGAAGATCCACGCTGCTGCAGATCGAATCTCCGCGGTGATCCAGTTCACCAGCGAATATGAAAAGATCGGGGTTATCGCTCCCACATGGCTGGATATCCACACGCTTGTGGATTCCGCCGCAGTTCAGGCTCCCCTCGGAACGATCACCGTGATCAACGATCTTCCTGCCGGTATGGAAGTGTTCGCGGATTCACTCATTGAAAGGCTCTTTTACAACCTGATGGACAATGCTGCACGCCATGGAGGGACTATCACGATGATCCGGTTCTCTGTGCAGGAGCGTGAAGGAAGCCGGATCATTGTCTGCGAGGATGATGGTCGCGGTGTTCCTGCAGCGGAAAAAGAGAGGATCTTCGAACGCGGGTTCGGGAAGAACACCGGTTTTGGTCTGACGATATCCCGGGAAATCCTCTCAATCACCGGCATCACGATCATCGAAAACGGCGAACCTGGGTTCGGGGCACGGTTTGAGATGACCGTGCCAAAAGGTGGTTACCGGCTGGCGATATAAATCACTAATCAGGGTACCTGCATTCCATTGCACACATCGGATTCGCCCGTTCGGATGGCGGGCACCATGGAAATTGTTTGTCCGGAACCATTGAAACCTTTTTTTCAAGGTCATGATGATGAGTGCGCTGATACCATCAGGGATGCAGGAAAACCTGCACCGTCGAGAACAAAACGACAGCAATAAATCAATGGCTCATAATACTTTGTCACAATGACGAGCAATACCGGTTCACCCGCCATCAACAGAATCCTGTACGTTGATGATGAGCCGGCATTGCTGGATATCGGCAAGGTCTTTTTGGAAGAGGATGGATCGTTCACGGTCGATACGTCCCATTCCGCACTTGAGGCACTGGCTCGCCTCAGTTCCCGGAACTATGATGCCATCGTTTCAGATTACCAGATGCCCAAGATGGACGGGATCGCATTCTTAAAAACGCTCAGGGCGCAGGGAAACACAACACCATTCATCATCTTCACCGGCCGCGGCCGGGAAGACGTGGTCATCGAGGCGCTCAACAGCGGTGCTGATTTTTACCTCCAGAAAGGGGGTGAACCGGTCTCCCAGTTTACGGAGCTGGCGCACAAGATCCTCCACGCAATCTCACAAAAACGGGCGGGCCTGGCCCTGAAAAAGAGCGAGCAGGATTACCGCAACCTCATCGAACATGCCGGTGAAGGGATCTTTATTATCCAGGACGAACGCTTCCGGATGATCAATCCGAGGGCGGCCGAGCTCTCGGGGTACTCTGAACAGGAACTGCTCAACCAGCCGTTTGTCCGGTTTGTTCATCCGGATGAGGGCGATATGCTGCTGGACAAGTTCAGGAACCGCGACGTTGCTGCCACCGTCCCCACGCACTATACCTTCCGGACTATCTGCAAGGATACAACGATCCGATGGGTCGAACTGAACGTGGTTGCCATCACGTGGGATGAGCGCCCCGCGACCCTGAACTTCATGATCGATGTCACCGACCGGAAACTCGCGGAGGATGCGCTCAAAGAGAGCGGGGAACGATACCGTCACCTCATCGAACATGCCGGTGAAGGGATCTATGTTGTGCAGGATGGGAAACTTCAGATGGTCAACTCGCGAACCACCGAGATGTGCGGGTATACCGAACAGGAACTGCTCAGCCAGCCATTCAAAAATTTCGTGCATCCGGATGACTTCGATATGTTGATCGACCGGTTCAGGAAACGAATCAGCGGAGAGACGGTCCCCTCCCGGTATTCTTACCGTATATCCCGGAAGGACGGAACCCTCAGGTGGGTCGAACTGAGTGTCGTGATCATTGACTGGAAAGGGGCCCCGGCGACACTGAATTACGTGACCGATATCACGGACCGGAAACTCGCTGAGGATGCACTAAAGGAAAGTGAGGAGCGATACCGCGAGTTCTTCCGGACATCGCTGGATTGTGTCTTTATTACCTCTCCTGCGGGCGACTGGATCGATTTCAACGATGCAACGGTGAAGATGTTCGGGGGTTCAAGCCGGGAAGAGATTGCACAAAAAAATGTCCATTCGTTTTATGTGAACCCGGAAGAACGGGCACCCTTGTTCCGGAAGATCGAGGGGATTGGGTTCATCAAGGAAGCGCCCCTGCAGCTGAAAAAACTGGATGGGACAATCTTCGATACCGTTGTCACCTCTGTTCCCCTGAAAAATCCCGACGGTTCGACAAAAGCTATCACCGGCACGATCCGGGATATCACTGAAATCAAGAAGGCCGTGGATGCACTCAAAGAGAGCGAGGAACGCTACCGACAGGTCTTCCGGACAACGCTCGACGGTCTCTTCATCACCACCCTTGAAGGAGACTGGATCGACTTCAACGATGCGGTCATCGGGATGTTCGGGTGCCGGAACCGGGAAGAGGTCTTCAGCATCCCCCTCCGCGACTACTATACGGACCCAAAGGACCGCGAATCAATCGTACAACGGGCGGTACGCGAGGGGTATGTCAAGGAATATCCGCTGAAATACCGGCGGCGGGGCGGGACTACCTTCGATGCCCTCATGACGGTCGTTGCCTGGAAGAATCCCGACGGATCAACCGGGCGGTTCATCGGCACCCTCCGGGATGTGAGCGAGAAGAAGAGTACCGAGGATGCACTTAAAGAGAGCGAGGAGCGATACCGACAGTTCTTCCGGACAACGCTCGACGGCCTCTTCATCACCACCCTGAAGGGAGACTGGATCGATTTCAACGAGGCCATCGTGGATCTTCTGGGGTATCCGGACCGGGAGACACTCTTTGGTGTCCCGATCACTTCTGTTTACATGCAGCCGGAGGAGCGGGATCTCTTCATCAAGCAGGTTGAGAGGGATGGCTATGTCCGGGAGTACCCGGTGCAGATGAGGAGACGTGACGGTTCCCCCATCCACACCCTCATGACCTCTGCCCTCCAGAAGAATCCTGATGGGTCGACAAAAGCCTTTATCGGCACGATTCGCGACGTAAGTGAGAAGAAGAGTACCGAGGATGCACTTAAAGAGAGCGAGGAGCAGTACCGTCTCTTTTTCAAAACATCCCAGGACAGTGTCTTCATCACCGGATCCAATGGGAGGTATATCGATTTTAACGATAATTTATTCCAGAGACTCGGGTGCAAAAGCCGCGAAGAGGCCATGGCCATCGATACGATCTCCACGTACGCTCACCCGGAAGAACGGAAGACGTTCATTGAACTCGTCAACCGGGAAGGTTATCTCAAGGAGTATCCCATTACGTTCAGGAGACGCGACGGGAGAGATTTTGATACGCTCATCTCTATCGTAGCCCAGAAGGATCCCAATGGATCAGTAAAGGCCTATTTTGGGACCATACGGGATATCACCGAACGCAAGCGGGCCGAAGCTGCACTCAGAGAGAGCGAGGAGCGCTACCGCCGGATCTTCGAATCATTCGAAGACCTGTATTACCAGACGGACACAAACGGCATCGTCACGATCCTCTCCCCTTCCCTCAACCGCCTCACCGGGTGGACCGAAAAAGAACTGATCGGTACATCGATAACGAAGATCTATGTCAACCCGGAAGACCGGCAGGTTCTGCTGAACGAACTTGCAGAGAAGGGGTACGTGAGGGACTATGAAGTTCTGTTGCGGAAGCAGGACGGGGTGGAGACGCCGGTCTCCTTAAGTGCGAACCGGATTTTCCATCCGGATGGTACACCGGCAGGAGTGGCCGGGATCATCCGCGACATCACCCGGCGCAAGCGGGCCGAGGATGCATTAAAAGAGAGCGAAGTGAAGTTCCGCTCGCTGGTCGATCATGCCCTTGAAGCGATCATGATCACCGATATGCAGGGGAAGGTGTTGTTCTGCAACAATGCTGCGGCCCGGACGGTTGATGCAGAAGACTGTGAGGATCTCCTCGGCAGGAACGTGATGGAAGTGATTGCACCGGAGTCCCGTGCGGATGTCGCAAAGGACTTCGAAGAGGTGGCCCGGGGCCATGACGCCTACGTTGCCCGCTACCACCTTATTACCCTGAAAGGAAGGGATGTGTTCGTGGAGAGTATCGGCAAGGTGATCACGTACGAGGGAAGACCCGCAGACCTCATCTCCCTCCGGGATGTGACGGGACAGCAGCAGTGAACGGATCTGACACCATCCGGTCCACAATTCTCTAAAAAAATCGTTCCTTAAAAAAAAATTACTGCTGGTCGGAATATTTCTCGACCACACGGACATTGTCGCCACGGACCGTGATCGGGATCGGGACCACGCTCTCGTAGAGCTCGACCGTGATCTCTTCCTTACCGGAATCGACCCGTTTCACGACCGCCTTCTCGCCTTTGAAGGGCCCGGCGATCAGTTCAACAATGGTTCCTTCCTCAATACCGGAGACGACCGGCTTCGGGACCAGGAAATGGCCGACCTCGGCAAGGTTAGTCTGGCCTTTCGTTACGACACGGGCATGGGCGATCAGCTCGACCAGCTGCTCGATCCGGTTGCGCTGCTCGGGGGTCTCGATGAGAACATAGCCCTGCAGCTCGTTCGGGACGATGATCGAGACCACCTTGACATCGGTCGCCTTGGTATCGATCGCTTTTAAGATATTGTCAGCAACCGTCCGCTCCTGCTTGGACGTGGTCTTGATCGCGAAGATCCGGTTGTTGAAGACTTCGGGAGATACCGGGGCAACGGGGGCTTCCGGCGCGGGGGTCTGGGGCTGGGTCATAGACATCGGGGATCAGAATCCCAGCATGGTCTTGTGGTCGAAGATGACGAAGACGATGAACCCAATCATCCCGACAACAAGGATGCCGGCAGCCGCAACGGTGGCGATCTTGGTAAACTCTTCCCGGGTGGGAGTGCGCGCGAGCTTGAGGACCCGGAGGTACTTGCGGAACAATTCCTCGTGTATGATGTCCGTTTTGATTTCAGGCTTTGAAATTTCCATATTTAATCACTTGAGAAAATCGATCTCAAACTGTTTCTGTACTTTGGGGGTAAGCTTCTCACTACGACCATATATTTGTGGCGACCGTACGCCCGTGACCACTAAGAGGCAGCGCATCTTATCTTCCATCGCCGGGTCGATCTGGGCACCCCAGATGATCCGGGCGCTCGGGTCCACGCGGGCATAGACTTCCTGCACAACACCTTCTGCCTCTTCCATGGTCATGTCCGGGCCACCGACCACGTTGACGAGCGCGGCGGTCGCGCCGCTGATATCCACGTCAAGAAGCGGGGAGCGGATGGCCTTCTTGACCGAGTCTGCGGCCTTGTCTTCGGAATCGCTCTCGCCCATCCCGATCATCGCAACGCCGCCACGTTCCATGACGGTGCGCACATCGGCAAAGTCGAGGTTCACGAGACCCGGCATCGTGATCAGTTCGGTGATGCCCTTGACGGCCCGCATCAGGACTTCATCGGCAACCTTGAACGCGGCATAGAGGGGGAGTTTGGGGACGATCTCGAGCAGCTTGTCATTGGGCACAACAATGACGGTATCTGCCACATCCCGGAGGCGTTCGAGACCGGCCTCTGCGTTCTCCATGCGGATCGATCCCTCTGCAGCGAACGGCAGGGTGACGACCGCAATGGTCAGGGCCCCTTCTTCCCGGGCGGCCTTTGCCACGACCGGCGCAACACCGGTACCGGTACCGCCGCCAAGACCAACGGTGATGAAGACCATGTCGCAACCGGAGACAACGGCACGGATCTCCTGTTCGTTCTCAAGCGCGGCCTCCTCCCCGATCTGCGGGATGGAGCCGGCGCCAAGACCCCGGGTCCGCTGCCGGCCAACAAGAATACGCTGGTCCGCACGGGTGCGGATCAGGTGCTGGGCATCGGTGTTGATGGCGATCAGTTTTGCGCCGTGGATGCCCTCCTCCATCATGCGGGAGATCGTGTTCGACCCGCCGCCTCCGCAGCCGATGACCGCGATCTCGGTCTTGAGCTCAGCGAGAATCTGGTCAAGGTCTTCGTTATTCTGCATCGGGGACGCGGTTTCGTCCCTCGCCTTGGTGAGTGCCTCTTCAACAATGGACCTCATGAAAACTTCTCCAACCCCGGGATGTGGATTCTGACTTCACTGCGGGAAGACACCATTTCCGGCGTGATTGTCCTGCCATCATGGTCTACCGGCCGGCCCCCTGCCAGCTCCTTGTAGGAAGGTCCGGGCATGACCCCCAGTTCGCGCGCTTTTAGGGGGTTGAACCGGATCTTCGTGATGATCAGGTAATCTCTCTCCGTTGCAGTGATCTCTTTACTACGTATGATTTTTACGCACAATGTATTTAAAGCATGTATTATTTCCGGGGAATATTCGGGCCAGGTGATAAATTCCGGAAGCAAACGGTTATCCTGCGTTGAAAGGTGAACCACGGGCAGGGCATCGAGATCTTTTAACAGCCCCGGCTCATCTGTTCTGACCGTTTCTGCCAGCAAATCGGGATTGATCCGTACCAGTTCGGGCACACCGTCACCCAGTAGGGCATGGATGTAGCACCGGGCGCCGGGTGAGACTGCCCCGGCCATCTTCCGGATCGTGCAATAGGTGTCCCACGGGAGATGGCCGATGGCGGCAATCTCGCTCTCGGAAAGACGCTGGATCTCCAGCGCTTCGAGCATCCCGTTGAGCTTGTCGAGTGCGGGCCGGTCCAGGGCTTTCCGGTCGATATATGCTGCAACCGCCCCGCTCGTCTCCATCATTGAACGGACCATCTCTTCGTCAAGTTCCGCAACCTCGCGGGTGTGGGCAATGTGGCCGAACGCCCCCCGGGACGTGAGAGCGATCTCGGTCTGGCGGACCGCATAATGGGTACCGCCAAACCCGATGAGCGGGACCGGGTCCTGCGGAACGGCGGAGAGCACCGCCTCCGCCACGGCCCTCCCTGCAAGGGGATCATTCCATTCCTTCTCGGTGCTTCCGATCTCAACAAAGAATGAGGGATGCACGAGATCGGTAGGTCCGTGGTGGGTCACCTCGTAGGAGACACGGTAGCCCTCGGGGCAGTGCCGGGCCAGCGCCCGGAGGGTTGCCTGCATCATGGCCGGGGCAGCAGGAGCAAGCGTACGGGATTCTCCGCCCAGCTCCGCGGTCCGGTAATTACCGGTCACGTGAACGGTCAGTACCGGGACCGGGTTCACACTGGAGTGCCGCGAGAGGAAGATCATAAGATCGACGTCCAGGCCGGCATCCACGTGCTCCGCGTGGATCAGCCGCCCTTCGACATCGTGAAAAATGTAACTCTGGCCGGGAACATCTGCACCGCGACCCTCGTCCAGCAGCTGCCGGATATGGCTGCGGATATTCATCCCGGCCGCATCCAGGAGCGATGTGACGAGTGCGATCCTCATTATAGTACTCTATGACGGCGATGACGATTAAGGGTGCATATGCCCGGAGATCGTGGTACCGTGCCCCCGGCTGCGGGCTGCTTCGACCGCCCGCTCCACGGCCTCTTCCGGTGTCTTGCAGGCAACAACACCCGGGATATCCCACGTGAAGAGACCAAAGACCGGGCAGCCGGTCTTGATGGCGATCGCGATCTCCGAGAGGGTGCCGTACTTGCCCCCGATCGCGATCATGGCATCACCCGACTGGGCGACCAGCACGTTCCGCCCGTGGCCGAGACCGGTCCGGATCACGATGTCGAGATACGGGTTGCCGTCGCCCGTGCCGGAGATGATCCCCACGGTCGTTCCCCGGTGTTCCCGGGCGCCCCGGCAGGCAGCGTCCATCACCCCGCCGAGACCGCCGCTGATGAGCACGGTCCCGCTCTCGGCGATAAGGCGGCCCACGGCATACGCTGCTTCGGACTCCTCGCGGTTCGCTTCAGCAGCACCGGCTACTGCGATCTGCATACAGGACAGATGGGCCCGAAACCAGATAAATCCGAAGGACCCGGTTACCCGAGACCGCCGTCCCGGTTGATCACCATCAGCCGGAGCTCGCTCATCTCCTCTATCGCGAATCGGGGGCCTTCCCGCCCGAGCCCGGAACCCTTGGCCCCTCCATAGGGCATCTGGTCGGTGCGGAACGTGGAGATGTCGTTCACGATCACGCCCCCGACATCCATCTCCGCGTACGCCCGCATGGCCCGGTTGATGTTCTGCGTGAAGATCCCGACCTGCAACCCGTACTCGCCCGTGTTCGCGATGCGCACTGCTTCATCGAAGTCATCGTACGGCGCAACCGCAATGACCGGGGCAAAGACCTCCTCGCGGTTCACCCGCATCTCCGGGGTGGTGTCGGCAAGCACGGTCGGGGCGAACATCGTCTCCTCAAGTGTCCCGCCCGTGAGCGCCCGGGCGCCCTGCCGGATCGCTTCCTGCACCTTCCGGTAGGCCTCCTCCGCCTTCAGCCGGTCGATCATCGGGCCCACGTCCGTTGCCGGGTCCCGCGGGTCGCCAACCTTCAGGGCTTTGGTGCCTGCGAGGATCTGCTCCACAAGCCCCTCGTAGATGTTCCGGTGGGCGAGCACCCGCTGGACCGAGATGCAGACCTGCCCGGCATTGACGAAACCGCCGGTCACGATCCGTTGTGCAGCATACGCAAGGTTGGCATCCTCGTGCACGATCACCGCTGCGTTCCCGCCGAGCTCCAGCCCCACCTTCTTCCGCCCGGCAATCTCCCGCAGGTGCCAGCCCACCGAACAGGAGCCGGTGAACGACAGGTAGGCAACCCGGGGGTCACGGGCCAGGGCTTCTGCCCGGGCACCGGTGCAGGGAACAACGCTGATCGCCTCCGGGGGCAACCCGGCATGCAGGGCCATCTCCCCGAGGAGCAGGCTCGAAAGCGGTGTTGCAGACGCAGGCTTGAGGATCACGGAGTTGCCGGCCGCAATGGCCGGGGCAAGCTTGTGGCAGGCGAGGTTGAGCGGGAAGTTGAACGGGACGATCCCGACCACCGGCCCGAGCGGGAAGCGCCGGAGGAACCCGGTCCTCCCCTCCGTATCCCTGCTCAGGTCGAGGGGCATGATCTCGCCATAGATCCGTTTGGTCTCCTCAGCAGAAGTCCGGACCGTTACTTCAGCCCGGGCCACCTCAGCCGTGGCGAACTTCTTAGTCTTGCCCCCCTCCATGATCATGACATCGACGAGTTCTGCGGACCGCCGGTGGATCTCGTCGGCAAGATTCATGAGGATCTCAGCCCGGGCATGCGTGGGAAGCCTTTTTGTCTTCCCAAACCCCGCAACCGCACAGGTCACCGCGGCCTTCAGGTCACCGGGAGTGGCCTGGCAGACGGTGCAATAGAGTTCGCCGGTATACGGGAACCGGACCTGGATGGTCTCGGATGTTGTTTTCTTCTCCCCGCCAAGAAGGATCGGATAGGGTTCCATCATGCATCACGCTCGTGCTCGTCTGGAATACTAGTACAGCATGAAGCCACCTGAAATATGAAGTTCGCGGTCGGCACCTGGCTCGATTCCCCAGATGTCCATCACACCGGGGATATCACCATGTATACCGGGTCCTGATGGTGAAGCTCTCCTGCTCATGCCCGGGCCCCAAGAAAACTACTTTGTGCAGTGACGCCAACAATTTAACGCAATAGTCCACCGTCCCGAATGGATACGAGGGGTTACAAGAGGGATATTTTTGAAGGAAGTCACCGCGAACTTCAATGCACAGGATATCGAGCACCGGGTACAGGACCTCTGGCGTGCCAACGATACCTACAAGACTGTCAAAGAGCACCGGGCCGCCGGCAAGCCGTTCTTCTTCGTGGACGGGCCGCCGTATACCACGGGAGAGATCCACATCGGGACCGCGTGGAACAAGATCATCAAGGACTCTGTCCTGCGCTACTACCGGATGAACGGCCGCAATGTCATTGACCGGGCCGGCTACGATATGCACGGCCTCCCCATCGAAGTAAAGGTCGAGCAGGCGCTCGGGTTCACCTCCAAGAAAGATATCGAGACGTTCGGCATCCAGCCGTTCATCGAGAAGTGCCGGGAGTTCGCGATCAAGAATAAGCTGCTGATGGACGAGCAGTTCGAGAAACTCGGCGTCTGGCTCGATTTCCCCAATGCCTACCAGACCGTGAAACCGGAATACATTGAGGCAGCGTGGTGGACGCTCGCAAAGGCCGAGGAGCGGGGTATGCTCGAACGCGGCAACCGGGTTGTGAACTGGTGCCCCCGGTGCGAGACGGCGATCGCGGACGCCGAAGTGGAGTACTGGGACGAGACAGACCCCTCGGTCTTTGTCAAGTTCCCCCTCACCGGAAAAACCGGTGAATTCCTTGTCATCTGGACCACAACCCCGTGGACCCTGCCGGCCAACGTAGCAGTGGCGGTCTCAAAAGAGTTTGAATACGCGAGAGTGCTCGCAAAGAAAGACGGGAAAGAGGAATACCTCTGGATCGCAGAACCTCTCGTGAAGGCCGTGCTGAAGAAGGGCCGGTTCAAGGATTACGCAGTTGTTGAGAAGAAGAAAGGCGCTGAACTCGTCGGGTGGACCTACGAGTCGCCCCTCAAAGAACAGGTGCCCCTCCAGCGGGAGATCCAGCACCGGGTCGTTGCAGCGGATTTCGTTGCCCTCGAAAACACCGGTATGGTCCATATCGCCCCCGGCCACGGGTGGGACGACTACGTGCTCGGGACAAAAGAAGGGCTTCAGATCGTCTGCCCTGTTGACGGTGCCGGGAAGTTCCGGAACGAGGCCGGGATCTTTGCCGGCCTGGTCGTCAGGGACTCAAACGATAATGTGCTTGCTGCCCTCGGCGATTACCTGCTGGCAAAGGAGATGGTCACCCACCGGTACGGCCACTGCTGGCGGTGCAAGACCCCGATCATCTTCCGGGCCACCTCCCAGTGGTTCCTGAAGGCCTCCGAGATGCGGGACCTGATGCTCTCGGAAGTCGAGAAGGTGACGTGGTATCCCGAGTGGGCCGGCAGCGCCCGGTTCTATGACTGGATCAAGGAGGCCCGTGACTGGTGCGTCTCCCGCCAGCGCTACTGGGGCATCCCGATCCCGGTCTGGGTCTGCGAGAAGTGCGACACCTACAGGGTGATTGGAACCATCGCGGAACTCGAAAAGCTGAGCGGCAAACCGCTGCCCGATCCCCACCGTCCGTACGTGGACGATGTGACGATCCCGTGCAGTTGCGGCGGCACCATGAAACGGGTCGGGGATATCTTCGATGTCTGGTTCGACTCCGGGGTTGCCTCGTGGGCAACGCTCGGGTTCCCGAAGAACACGCAGGACTTTGAAAAATACTGGCCTGCGGACTTCATCACCGAAGGGCAGGACCAGACCCGGGGCTGGTTCTATTCCCAGCTGGGTGCAAGCACCATCGCCTTTGGCAAGTCCCCCTACAAGAGCGTCTGCATGCACGGTTTTGCTCTCGATGCCGAGGGCAAGAAGATGAGTAAAAGCCTCGGGAACGTCGTGAACCCCGGCGACGTGATCGGGAAGGTGGGGGTGGACGTGCTGCGTCTCTACGTACTCTCCTCCTCGGCACCGTGGGACGATCTCAAGTTCAACTGGGAGAGCGTCGGTACCGTCAACCGGGCGATGAACATCCTCTGGAACGTGTACCGCTTCCCGCTCCCCTACATGATCCTCGACAAGTTCGAGCCCGCATCAAAGAACGGGGTCTGGGACGATTCGTTTGTCCGCTCGCATATCCGGCAGATGCCGGACGAGGACCGGTTCATCATCTCCCGGATCAACTCGGTCGCCTCCCTTGTCGATACCGCGACGAAGGAGTGCCAGCTCCACCGGGCCACCCGCGAACTGATCAACTTCATTCTCGAAGATCTCTCGCGCTGGTACGTCCAGCTGGTCCGGCCCCGCATGTGGCTCGAAGGCGAGTCCGAGCAGAAGATCTTCGCGTACGAGACCATGTATTACGTGATGCGGCGGCTCACGGGGCTTCTTGCACCGTTCTGCCCGCACCTCACAGAGGAGATCTACGGAAACCTACGCTGCTCTGCCGATCCCGCGAGCATTCACCTGCTCGACTGGAATGCCGGGGAGTCGGCACTCGTGGACCGGGACCTCGAACATGCGGTCGAACTCGTCCGCTCATTCGATGAGGCAAGTGCCAATGCCCGGCAGACGGGAAAGAGGAAACTCCGCTGGCCGGTCTCTGAAGTCACCGTGGTCACGAGCGCCGACCCCGTGAAGACTGCCATCGGGCGGCTCAACGAGGTCTGCAAGGACCGGGCCAATGCAAGGAAGGTCACGGTTGTCATGGGCCGGTGGGACCGGATCGGCTGGCATGCGGAACCGGTGATGAAGGCACTCGGAAGAGGATTCGGCAAAGACTCGTTTAAGGTCAAGGGACTCATCGAGGCGGCAGACGGCAATGCGATCAAGGCCGCCGTTGCTGCCGGGCAGACCTACCGGCTGGAAGACGGCGGAGCGGTCTACGAGATCGGTGCCGACCAGGTCACGTTCACCGAGAAACTCCCCGCGGATCTCTTCTCGGCCCCGATGACCGATGCCATGGTCTACGTGGATGTGGCCCTCACGCCCGATCTCGAAGCGGAAGGATATGCCCGCGAGGTGATCCGGCGTATCCAGGATATGCGCAAGCAGCTCGATCTCGCGGTCGAAGATACCATTACGGCGGAAGTATCGGTGGGTGACACGCGGATACTCGCGCTCATCAACAACAATGCAACTATTGCCATGATCAGCGACGAGGTCCGGGCAACCTCCTTCGGATTCTCAAAAGACGGGAAGACACCGGACCCGACCCGCTTTGCATCCGTCAAGGACTGGGATGTGGAAGGCGTGGCCATGACGGTCGGAATCGGAAAGACCGGATAACCCGGGCTCTCTTTTTTAAAAGGAATTGGACGTTTTCGCCGGGGATTGGTCTTCCGGCCGCATAAAAGGAGTATGGTTGATTTTTCTAAAGAACTGCCGGATTATACGGGCAGGTTCTGTAAGATTGCCTGGAGGACTGCGATGATCATTTTAATGAAGATAGCCCAGTCGAACAAACCGTCACCTCCTTTTGTTGGATAATGCTACTGTACTACAAATGTATTTAAAATTTTTGATTTTGAAATATCATCAAATTCAGAGTTGATTTCTAGTTAAAAGATTATTTTTGATGCGATGCTGATATCAACCACGGTACTGAACGCTGCAATGCCTGCCATCGTGCCATAGTTGTTATACAATCGGTCAGATTCCATGAAACAGATCCGGAAGAGAAAAAATCGGGTGATCATAAAAAACGGGGGCTGCACCTCACAACATGGAATCCATGCTAGGAAACCAGTGCTGCCATGCGGAACGATGCAGGATCCTGCACAAAAAATTATTGCGGGATTCCAAGAAGGCTCTTCAGGAACTCCGTTCCCTCGGGGCTCGTGAAGAGCGGGAGGTCAGAGCCGGTCGTCACCGCACTCCGCTCGGTGACCACGAACTCTTTTGTGATCGGATTGAACCCTTCTTTTTGTGTCTTCTTCTTGTACACGAGTGCCCCCCGGCGCTGCCATGCGGGCGTTGTCGCGAGATTGAAACCCCTTATGTGCATCATCTCGTGCATATCCTTTGCCTGCATGCCCTTGAGTTGCCCGGCCGCCTTCGTTGCATCCATTCCCTCCTCGATCAGGGCCTGCTGGCAGTAGGCATTGATGTGGTTTCTCCACGCCTCGCTCTGCCGGTTGGCCAGGTATTCGAGCGCGTACTCGGGGGTTGCCGGGATCACCCGGGCATCGAAGGCGACGAGCGTTGTCCCGCCAAGAGCGAGCGTGAAAGAACTGGCCGCGTACGAGGCCGCAACGGAATCCAGTTTCTCCACCCGGCCGGAGAAGGGAAGTTTCGTGAAGTAGAGACTGATCTCATCCGAGAACGTGAAGGCAAGATCCGGGTTCAGGCCGCTGTCGGCAACAAGGGAGGTGCAGGCCGTGACCATCGCATTATGGAAGAATTCATCAAAGGGCTTCTCAAGCCCGAGAGAATCGGTGAGCCGGTGGAATGCCCTGCCGTCAAGCCGGACGAAGACCGGGGGAATAGCTGTTATCGATGAGAAAATTTCCCGGTTTTCCATAAACATACCATGCGGGAGCACAAAAAATTATGAATACGTCTCCCGCTGTTCTGGGGATACGAACGTTTACTCTTCTTCGCCTACGCTGCCACCGGCAAAGGCGCCCGGCAGGTGGCGGATCAGGACAATATCGTCGATTGCGCTGATGATACGGTAGGGGATCTTGAGACCCTTGAAGTTCTTGAGCTCGAAGAGCTGGTCGTTGACCTTGCTTACAACAAGCGACTCCATCTTCTTTGAGTCCACATCGATGACGACATCGTCGACTTCACCAATGAACATGCCCTTTTCCGTGTAAATCTGAAGCCCGAACAGTTCGGTAATATGGGTTTCCATCGTTATCAGATGAAAGTATATACCTTAAGGTTAAAAAGATAACCCATTATTATGGACGGATCGTACCGGATCGGACGGATATTTGAAATTCCGATCCTGATCCACTATACCTTTCTCTTAGTGATCCCCCTGTTTGCCTGGATCATCGGCAGCCAGATCACCCATACCATCGACCCGAACAATGGGATCATCATGGTCCCGATCGACGGGACGCTCATCACCTCCGGCTACATGCCGTATGTGCTCGGTGCGATCATATCGCTCGGACTGTTCTTCGGCGTGCTGGTCCACGAACTGGCCCATTCGCTCGTTGCCCGGAGAAAGGGGATCGCGATCCACAGCATCACGCTGATGATCTTCGGCGGCATCGCAACCATGGAGGAGGGCATCCCCGACCCGAAGGCCGAACTTCCCATGGCGATCGTCGGGCCGATCGCAAGCCTCATCTTCGGGGTCATCTGCTATGCCATCATGTTCATCACCCCAACGTTCATCACAAATCCCCCGGTGGCCGGTGTTGTGATCTTCGTTGCAGGGTACTTAGGGTTCCTCAACATCATCCTCTGTTTCTTCAACCTGATCCCGGCCTTTCCCATGGACGGGGGCCGGGTGCTCCGGGCCTGGCTTGCCGGACGGATGCCCCTGCACAAGGCCACCCAGATTGCCGCTGACATCGGCAAGGGGTTTGCCATCCTCTTTGCGATCGTCGGGCTCTACTACTTCGAGCCGTTCCTGATCCTGATCGCCCTCTTCATCTACATCGGCGCGAACATGGAGTCGATGGCGGTGAAATACAGCCACGTGCTGCAGGATGTCACGGTCGGCTCCATGATGAGCGCCCCGGTGACAACAGTCGGTCCAACCCAACCGGTGAGCGAGGTCATTACGATGATGTATTCGAGCAAGCACCTCGGCTTTCCCGTGGTCGACCGGGGCACGCTGGTGGGCATGATCACGCTTGCGGATGTCAACCGGATGCACTCCATTGATCGCGAGGCCCTGCAGGTGCGGGACATCATGACAAAGGATCTCATCACGCTTCCTCCGGATGCCCCGGTCATCGAGGCCTTCCGGCTCATGTCGTCAAAAAATATCGGCCGTATCCCCATTATGCAGGATGATGCCATCGTCGGGATCGTGACCCGGACGGATATCCTGAAAGTAACGGAACTCAAACAGATCTGAGACCAGATCTCGGAATCTGGCACAGAACGCTCCCTGCTCTTCCACCGGGCAGCGCCATTTTCTTTTGCCGACCCTGACAATCCCCGTTCACTATGTTCTTTGATCGGATGGGGGGGGTGACGGAAGGTTTCGTACACTTTGCCCCTGCCCGACCCCCTGCATGCAGAAACTATTGAACTGCTCCGGTTTTCAGTCGTAAAAAAGGGTAATTTTTTGGGGAAAAATGTGAAGATGTGTAGGGGGTCGGGCAGGGGCAAAGTGTTTTTGGGCTCAGCTTCCCGGCATCACAATTCGAAAATAATGACGGGGAACCCTGCTGAACACGGCGTTTGTGCAGAACAGAATGTCCCCGCCCGACCCCCCTCCAGTGTCATGTGCTGATGAAGGACAGCAGCGTATCGATGGCCGAACTCCCCGCCACCTTCCGGTACGCTGCCAGATCCACAAAGGGCCGCTTTGCAATAACCGAGGCCACCTTCTTCTTCCCCACGCCCGGCAGCCACCTGAGGGCTGCTGCCGGGAGGGTATTGATCGCAACCGGCGCCGGCAGGGCGGTCACCGACCGCATCCCCCAGTCCACCACCACGGCATCGGTCACGGTCCTGACAGGAATGCGGACCGGGATACCAACAAGGATCGGGTACGATCCCGGCTGCCGGCCAAACGACAAGTCCCCGGATACCTCAACCCGGACATCACGGAGTACCGTGCCTATCGGGAAGACCCGCTGGAGCATGGGGAGATCGATGTTGTTCCGGACAAACTCCTTGAACGCCCTGAACCGGCGCTCGTGTTTCCCAAGCGTATTATCGGAGAACGCCCGCGTGCCCGGAAACGGCATCACCTGCCGGATGTTCACCCGCCGGACCGAGAGGCCTGCTTTCAGGACCCGGGCAAGGAACTGCTCGTTGAGATCGTAGGTTGTCTCCGTTTCACCGGCCAGCCCGCAGACAAAGTTCAGGCCCGGGAGGAGTTCGGGCACGTTGTCCCGGCGTGCTCCCCCGAGTTCGTTGACGATCTCAATCGCACGGAACACCTCGTCCGGCAGCGCCTTGAGATTGTTCACCGCAACCACCGCAGGATCGGCGGTCTCCATCCCGAACGCCGCCACATCCCCGGGGGTATGGTGCCGGATGATCGCCCGCAGGGCTTCCCGGGCAGCATCCTCGTGCCGGGCAATGGTGGCGGGATTGGTGTTGTCGATGTGGAGCGTCTTAAGATCCGGGGCTGCTGTGCGGATACCGGAGAACAGTTCTTCGATCTTCTCCGGCACCGGTGCCGGGTACTCCCCCGGGCCGGCCCCGTAGGCAAGAATGTCCGGCTGCCGCCCCACCCGGAAGTGCCGGGCCCCATTGGCATAGAGTGCCGCAACCTCATCCGCCACGGCCCGTACGGAGCGGTACTGCGGCATACCGTAGAACGGTTCCGTGCAGAACGAACAGCCGCCGGTTGCCCCGTGGGAGCAGCCCCGGGCCGTCTCCAGTTCGCACATCACGAACGGGAAGTCGGGGTGCTGTGCGATGATACTGCTCCCCGCGATGCTCCACGGGTCGGTCCGGGCATAGTCGAGCGCCCCCTCTGGTTCATTGCCGGTGAGATAATTGTCCAGCGCAACCGCCGGTTCCCCGGTGAGCAGGGCGTCAAACCCGCTGATCACCTGCCGGATCGCCTTCTGCCCGCCCTCCCCCGCGTACCCAAAGCCGATGGGGCCGCCGATCAGTTTCTTCGGGCCCCGGACCATGTGGCCTACCTGCTGGATCTCGGTGAGCGTTGCGGGAGTCCCGCCCAGGTACTTCCCCGGCACCGTCACCCCCGCGATCATCACCAGCAGGCCCGCTGCGTTCAATTCGGCGGTCCGCAGCGGCTCAGCACGGAGCTGGTCGATCGTGAGATACCGCCGGACCGCATACCCGTGGGCGGCAAGCGCCCCGGCAACCGTGCGGATGTAGGGCGAGACATAGGGCGGTACGCCAAGGCAGGCCGGCTCGTCCACGTACCCGTCGAGAATTACGGCAGTTGCGGTCATGGGAAATGCCCGATCATGGCAAGGAGTTTCTTCGCGATATGGAGTTTGCCCCGCTTGAGCGGATCGACATTTTTGTCATCGAGGTCAAAGCCAACGAGCGTGACCGATGCCGCTCCGAATTCATCCGCGGCAAAGACGGCACGGTCGCCATCGGTGAATCCCCCGAAGTTGTGGACATGAGGCAGGGGGGCGGCCTGCGTGGTTGCCACCACTGGGCCGGTGAACCGGGGCACCCAGTGTTTCAGGAGCGGGATGTTGTCGCCGTGCGCATGGATGACCACGATCGTTCCCTCGCGGTTCATCTCAAGGAGCCGGTCGGTTGCCCCGTCAAGATCGGTGAAGACCGCATTGGGCTGGACACCGTTGTCATCCAGCACCTCCGCCGCTGCATCCGCTGCAAAGACCACGCCCCGGATCTTCGGTAGCTCCTTCTTCAGGCACGGGGCATTCCCGCAGACCGTCACATCGTTCCCTTCAGTGATGGTGACAAGCGAGAGAAGATTGTCACGGTCAAGCAGCGAGGCCAGGAGCCGGGCCGCTTCCTCGTCGCCGGCCCGTTCGAACCCGAAGTACGCGAGGATCTTCTCGTAGCAGGGTTCCCATTCTGAGTACTGCATGGCTCTGGCCCGACTTAATCCCACACGCTTATGGAGCCGGGGGTATAACTGCGCCCGCGTTACCGTTCTTCCGGCTCTCGTTCTCAAGCCCGACAAGGTTCTTGAACTTCTGGAGCACCGGGTCGATCACGATCTCAAGGAGCCGTTCCTTGTTCTCCACCTTGCCGAAGTAGTGGAGCGGCAGGCTCGCGGCACCCATGTTCGGGTGGCCGCCGGCATCGCCCATCTCGCCGAATGCCTCCGAGAGGGCGTTGCCCACGTGCAGCCGGATGTCGCGGTTCCTTGCGGAGATCACAATCGCATTGTCCGTGATGCCGTACACGAGCGCCGTGTTCACCCCTTCCAGCGTGATCAGGATCTCGGCAGCCTGCGGGAGGGCGTCGCGGTTCATCACGAACCCCACGTTCGCGAAGAGATACCCGCTCTGGATCTTCCGCTCGTGGATCGCCTTGCCTATGATGTCGAGGGTCTCCTGCGACATCGAAGGGGACATGATCTTGTCGAGCAGGTCGGAATCGGTCAGCGGCAGGAGGAATCCCGCATAGCCGAGATCCTGCGGCGTCACGTTGCGCTTGAACTCCTTGGTATCGGTCCGGATACCGTAGAGCAGGGCGGTCGCCACCCGTTTGTCGACCGGCACATCCAGTTCCTGCAGGTACTGGGTCATGATGCTCGCCGTGGCACCGACCCCGGGCCGGATATCGATAAACGCATTCTGGGTGGCGAGGTGCTTTCCCTCCTTGTGATGGTCGATGATGATGTTGATTTTGGTCTGCGGGGGGATGTCGTTGTTGGCACCGGGCCCGGCACAATCGACGAGGGCCAGGTACTGGCACTGGACGAGAGATTCCGGGGTGAGGTGCTCCATCTTGATATCGAGCAGGTTGACGAAGGTCCGGTTCTCCTGGTGGCCGATGTTGCCCTCGTAGAAGATCCGGGTGGCAAGCGTCTTCCCGTTTGCCTGTTTGGCAATCTCGGCAAGCGCCATGGCGGAGGAGATCGCGTCCGGGTCAGGGTTCTTGTGGGTGATGATCCCTAAGGTTCCTTCCCAGCCGGCAATCAGCGAGAAGAGCCGCTGTGAGATCCGGCTCGAATGCTGCTTCCGGATCTGGAGAATGGCGGACCGGGCCACCACTTCCTGCGGGTAGAGAACAACCTCTGCCCCGGCTGCAGTCAGTTTCTGGCTGTTCACCGGGTCGATCGACCGGGCAACGATCTGGGTTGCGGGGTAGCGTTTCTTGATGGTGAGGACTGCCGCAAGGTTCGCATCCCCGTCACCGGTCATCACAAACGCAATCTCGAAGGGGGGAAGCCCGGCAAGCATCTCCGGGGCCGTGACGTCCCGCTGGTAGGCATCATAGTTCTGGTCGCGGAGGTTACGGACACGCGGCTCGTCCCGGTCTATGATCGTTACGCGCTCCTTCTCTTTCGCGAGTTCCAGAATGATATTGTATCCGTTCGTCCCGCACCCGAAAATACAGTATTTTACGGGTCCCGACGGCTCAAACGGGGCTTCCTGCGGCATGGTACAGAAGATGTATCCCTCCTGCATATTAAGGGATTCCAATCGCAGGAGATCGTTGACCCTCCGGCATGTCGAAGAACGTTTGCGCGTCCTTCTCCTGCCCGGGGTCTGATGACCCCTCGCAAACCCAAACCTTTATTCGCAATTATCGACCACATTACTAGGCCTAAGTAAGCGGGTCTGTAGCTTAGTTCGGCATAGCGGCGGACTCTTAATCCGCAGGTCAAGGGTTCAAATCCCTTCAGGCCCGTTCTTTTCAATCCGAAGATGTGAGCGAAGCGGGAATCGAGAGGCGATCTTCAGGCTTCTTCGAATGGCTGTTTCTCTTAAAGAGGGCACCATCTTTAATACTTGGGAGACGGACAGTTTTTCATCACGCACCCGCCGGGGTGCCTTCCTTTGAGGATCGGCCATGTTTGCCTTCGACCTGATCATCACGCTGCTCTTTGTCTCCGGTATCAGCATGGCCGCCGTGGGGCTGTACGCCCGCCGGTTCACGGCACGGGTTCCCGCAGCAACACCCTATGTCCTGCTGATGTTCGGTGCAGCCGCCTGGTCCATCCTCTACGCCCTTGATCTCTTAACCGCCTCCCTCCCGCTCCGGGTCTTCTACCACAACCTCCGCTTTCTCTTCCTCCCGTTCTTCTCCGTGCTCGAACTCTGGCTCGTGCTGGCGTACATGAACAAGACCGAATGGCTGCGCCGGGAGTGGGCCGCCCTCATCCTGGTAATCCCGGTGATCTCCGCCATTCTCGCCATAACCAGCCCGTACCATACCCTGTTCCGGTACAACTTTTCCATCGATATAACCGGCCCGGTGCCGGTGCTCCAGTACTCCGAGAGTATCTTTTTCCTGATCTACAATCTCTACTCGTTCATCCTGCTCGCCCTCGCCATCATCCTGCTGGTTGCCGAGAGCCGTAAGCGGGGTACGCTCTGGGAGATCCAGACCACCCTCCTGATCACAGCCCTTGCATTCCCCACAATCTTCAATTACATCGCCCAGTTCTACCAGATCCCGTTCCCCGGCCTCAACCCCACTCCCGCGTTCCTCTGGATCGCAGCCATCCTGTACACCATCGCCATCTTCCGCTACCAGTTCCTTGACATCGTACCGATAGCACGAAGCCGACTGGTCGACGCCCTGACTGAACCCGTACTGGTACTGGATACGCAGGGGCGTATCATCGACATGAACCCGGCCACCGGCTGGCTCTTCTCGATCACGAAGGCGTCGGCGCTGCGAAGGCCCGTGGAAGACGTGGTACCGGACTGGCCGGAGTTCCTGTCGCTCTGCCGCGAGACCACGATGCAGAGACGGAACCTTACCCGGATCCGGGATGACGGGGTGTATTACTACATCGGAACCGCAGAACCGCTCCTGACCCCGGGAGGGGAGATCGAAGGATCTCTCATCTTCCTGCAGGATGTCACCGACCTGAAGACCGCCGAGGAGGCCCTGCTGCAGAAGACCGAAGAGCTTGACCAGTACTTCTCCACCAGCCTCGATCTCTTCTGCATTGCCGACACCCAGGGATATTTCAGGCGCCTGAATCACGAATGGGAGAAGACACTGGGCTATCCGCTGGCCGAACTGGAAGGGAAGCGGTTCCTTGATTTCGTGCATCCGGATGATCTGCCGGCAACCCTCTCCGCAATCGCCGATCTGAAATCCCAGACGGAGGTACTCAATTTCACCAACCGGTACCGCCACCGTGACGGTACCTACCGCTGGATCGAGTGGCGGTCGTTCCCAAAGGGGGACCGGATCTTTGCGGCAGCCCGCGACATCACGGAGCGGAAACGCATGGAGGAGGCCCTGCGCGAGAGTGAGGAGAAGTACCGGGCAATCATCGACGAGATGCAGGACATCTTCTACCGGACCGACATTGTGGGGAAGATCACGATGCTCAGTCCGTCCGCGGCACGATTGGCCGGGTACGATTCGAACAGCCTGCTTCTCGGGCAGAATGTCACCTCGGTATACGCGGATCCGGCGGGCCGCGACAAACTCCTTGTAGCGCTCCGGGAACGGGGGTCGGTCTATGCATATCCCCTTGACCTGAAGCTCCGCGACGGGTCGATCCGGCACGTGACAACCAGCAGCCACTTCTACCGGGATGCCGGAGGGATCATCCAGGGAGTGGAGGGGGTGATCCACGACATCACGGAGCAGCGGAAAGCCGAGGAGGCACTCCGCATGGCAAACAAGAAACTCAACCTCCTCTCCAGCATCACAAGGCACGATATCCGGAACCAGCTCATGGCGCTCATGGCATTCCTGGAACTGAGCGTGGAGTCTATCGACAAACCTGCCGAACTTGCAGAATTCTTAAAAAAGAACCAGACGATCGCAGAAACCATCGCGCGCCAGATCACCTTCACCAAGGAGTACGAGGACCTGGGCGTAAAGGCCCCATTCTGGCAGGAGGTCCGTGCCAGTATCGAAAATGCGGTTGCAGGACTCCCCGTCAGGAACGTACGCATCAGCGTGGAGACGCCCCCCGGGCTTGAGATCTTTGCCGACCCGCTCGTTGAGAAGGTCTTCTACAACCTGATCGACAATGCCCTGAGGTACGGCGGGGAGAGAATGACGACCATCCGCATCACCTCCTTCACGAGGAGTTCATCGCTGGTGCTGGTCTTCGAGGATGATGGCGGGGGAATTGCCGACCGGGACAAGAATGTGATCTTCGACAAGGGGTTCGGGAAGAACACCGGGCTTGGCCTTTACCTCTCGCAGGAGATTCTCATCATCACCGGTATCACGATTGCCGAGACAGGCATCTTCGGCAAAGGGGCACGATTCGAGATGACGATCCCTGAAGGAGGCTACCGGTTCAGTTCCTGAATCCCCGTAGCGTACCGTATTCACCTTCAGCAGATTCCCGGGTTTTTACGTACATATCAGACACCCCGTAAAATTCCCTCTCACTGCAAGGGGGCAGGTCCCAAAACACCAGTCCCCCCGTTCGCCCGTAACATTCAAATTTTCACAGAGACTATTCCTGTCATCCAGACACTATCGCAGCGTCCACTCTCCCCACTACTTACAACGGAGCCCGTCATGTTTTCCCTTCTCTACGTCGACGATGAACCGGGACTTTTGGAGATAGGGAAATTATTTCTCGAGAGCACCGGGGATTTCTCGGTGACCACGGTTCTCTCAGGGCACGAAGGGCTTGAGCAGCTCGCCCAGCAGACATTCGATGCCATCGTCTCCGACTACCAGATGCCGGAGATGGATGGTATTGAGGTGCTCAAAGCCGTGCGGAAGAGCTACGGCACCATCCCCTTCATCCTCTTCACCGGCCGCGGCCGGGAGGAGGTGGTCATCGAGGCGATCAACAACGGCGTGGACTTCTACCTCCAGAAAGGCGGCGATGCAAAAGCCCAGTTTGCCGAACTCGCCCACAAGATCCGGCAGGCCGTCACAAGAAGGCAGGCGGAGGTGGCCCTCTCTGAATCGGAGAAGCGCCTTGCCGACCTGATCAACTTCTTACCGGATGCCACCTTTGCCATCGATATGAACCGGAACGTGATCGCCTGGAACCGGGCCATCGAGGAGATGACCGGCATTGCCGCATCCTCGATTCTCGGCAAAGGCGATTACGAGTACGCGATCCCCTTCTACGGGGAGCGCCGGCCCATCCTGATCGATCTGATCCTGGAAACGGACGAGAATGTTCTAAAGTACTATTCAAATATCGTGCGGGACGGGAGCGCTCTCTCGGCAGAGACCAACCTTCCCCACCCGAAAGGACGGCAGGTTTACGTACTTGCCAAGGCCAGCCCGCTCTTCAACCGCAAGGGCAGGATCATCGGGGCCATCGAAGCGATCCGGGATATCTCCGACCGGAAGAGGAACGAAGAGGAACTCGTTGCAGCCAATGAAGAGCTGGCCGCATCGGGTGAGGAACTCCGGGCGCAGTACGATGAGCTGGCGCAGGGAGAACAGCGTATCCGCGAGACCGAGGTCCGGCTCAGGTTCATTGCCGGGTTCTATGATCATGCCAGGAAGAGCGAGCGGGAGCTCCTGGATTATGCCATCGAAGGCGCAGGAACCGTCACCGGCAGCCCTCTCGCGTACCTGGCGTTCATGAGCACGGACGAGAGCGAACTCTCCATGTATGCCTGGTCAAAATCGGCCATGAACGAGTGCGCCATGCGGGAGAAGCCAATCCTGTACAAGACCGCGAAGACCGGGCTCTGGGGGGAGGCGGTCCGGCAGCGGAAGGCCGTGATCACCAATGACTACGAAGCGCCCAGTCCTTTGAAACGAGGATACCCGGACGACCATCCCCGCATCCTCCGGCACATGAACATCCCGGTGATCGACAACGGGCATATCGTGCTCGTGGCCGGTGTGGCCAACAAATCCACCGATTACACAGAGAACGACACGGTCGAGCTCTCGCTTCTGATGCAGGCGCTCTGGTCGCTCGTCAAGCAGAAACGGATCGAGCAGACCCGGGCCGAGAGCGAGGCCCGGTACCGGATGCTTGTCGATCATTCCCCCGCCGGCATGCACTTCTGGGAACTGAAGGCGGACGATACCCTCGTGCTCGTGGGCACCAACCCGAGTGCCAATGCGCTGTTCGGTGTCGGACTGAATGACGTTGTCGGCAAGGTCATCGATGAGGCATTCCCGAGCATCATCCAGGACGGGGGCCTGGACGAATTGCGCCGGGTGGCAAAAGAGGGAGGAATCTGGCAGACGGAGCGGGTATTCGGGGTGGACGGGGATGTCCGCAAGGCTTTCTCCATCACCGCATTCCGGATCTCGCCCGGTATCATCGTCACGATGTTCATCGATATCACCGGGCGGAAGAAGGCCGAGAAGGATCTCCGTTTCGCGTACGAGCAGGTCAGTGCAACCGAGGAGGAACTCCGGGCGCAGTACAATGAACTCTCCCATGCGCAGGAAGAGATCCTTCATCGCCAGCAGCAGCTCGATGAGATCACCGCTACCGTTCCCGGCGTGGTGTACCAGTTCTCGGTCCTGCCTGACGGGACGAGGGAATTCTCCTTTGTCAACACCCGCTCCGCCGAAAGAATCTTCGGGATGGAAGTGTCGGAGGACAGTCTCCTGCCGCACCTGGTGGCCCATATCCACCCGGATGACCGGGAGCGATTCGGGCAGTCCATCGACGAGGTGATTGCACGGGTGAGCGACTGGAGTTTTGAGGGCCGGTTCATCAAGCCATCGGGGGAGACCATCTGGTTCCAGGGAATGTCCCGGCCGGCACGGCATGGCGACACCCTGGTGTATTCCGGTGTTTTTCTGGATATCACAGCACGGAAGAAGATGGAGACTTCCTTACAGGAGAGCGAGGAGCGGTACCGGCTCCTCTCAGAGAACTCGCCGGATATGATCTACTTCATCGATATCGAAGGGTACGTGAAGTACGTCAACTCCCGGGCAGCTGATATGCTGCATGCAGCACCGGAAGAACTGGAAGGAAAGCACCTGTCGGAGATCTTCAGTGAGAATCTGGCCCGGCGCCACTTGAAGGCCATCCGTCACGTCATCGCCAGCGGCACAACCCTCAGAACAGAGGTGAACGAGGAGTTTCCTTCAGGGATGGTCTGGATCGATGTCCGCCTCTCCCCCATCAGGGACGACGAGGGTACTACCCTGGGGGTTATCGGTCTCTCGCACGACATCTCGGATCGCAAAGCAACAGAAAATGCATTGCGCGAATCCGAGACAAAATACCGCACGCTGGTCGAGAACAGCCATGACATCATCTACACGATCCGGCCTGACAGCACCCTGACCTTTGCCTCGCCGAGCTGGACCGATCTCCTGGGATACGAGATCAAGGATGTGGAGGGACAGAAGTTCCAGCAGTTCGTCCATCCTTCAGACATCCCCGCGTGCGAAGAGTTCCTGGCCCGGGCCGTCGCCTCACGGGAACGTACGCCCGAGATCGAGTACCGTGTCTTCCATGCAGACGGTTCGATCCGGATCCATACCTCGAACCTCACCCCGGTCTTTGACAAAAGCGGAATGCTCGTCTCGTTTGTCGGGGACGCCCGGGATATCACGGACCTGAAACAGACCCAGAACGCCATACGGGAGAGCAACCGCAAGCTCAACCTCCTCTCCAGTATCACGCGGCACGATGTGGCCAACCAGCTGACCGTGGTGCAGGGCTATACCCAGCTTGCGGTGCTCCGGAAGCCCGATCCGGTCATCGCGGACTTCCTTGCCAAGATCGCCGCAGCCATCGACATCATCCAGCACCAGATCGAGTTCACCCGGACCTACCAGGACCTGGGCCTGCAGGAACCCGCATGGGTCTCTGTCGATGAGGTGATCCAGAACGTCAGGCCCGAAGAGATTGCCCTGGACTGCACCTGCAATGACTGCCAGATCTTTGCCGACCCGATGATCGACAAGGTCTTCTTCAACCTCTTCGACAACGCGGTGCGCTATGGCAAAACCGTGACGCTCGTTACGGTCCGGTGCGAGCGGTCGGGTGACGATCTGGTCATCACGTTTGAGGACAACGGCATCGGCATCCCGCTTAATGAGAAACAACGGATCTTCGAGAAAGGGTTCGGCCAGCACACGGGCTTCGGGCTCTTCCTGGCCCGGGAGATCCTGGCAATCACCAACATCTCCATTCACGAGACCGGGACCCACGGCAAAGGTGCACGGTTCGAGATCACCGTGCCGAAAGGGACGTTCCGGTCCGCGTGAACCGCCCCAGCCCCGCCCGGCTCAGGCCAGCTCAAGCCGGGACGGCAACCACGTACGCACGGTTGCTCATGTCTGCCGGGAAGTAATGGGCATCGAACCACATGGCATCGAACTGCCCGTAGTTCGCGTACGTGATCCCGTCCACGCGGTCATCGTGGCAATCCACGGAGTCGGCAAAGATGATCACGTCGTCCCAGATATTCTCCGTGCCCCGGGTATCGTAACCGACCACCACCACCCAGTGGCCGCCCCAGTCGATCCATTCAACAATGGTCGGGACACCGGCCTTTAGGTTGTCGAGAAGCATCTGCCGGCTCCCGCCGGTACCCCATGTTGCGTTCCAGCCGTTCCGGTTGAACCATGAGGCGAGCTGTGCGGGATTGATCCCGGTCTTGTCCGTGATATTCCGGTTGATCTCATGCGCAAGCAGGACCTCTTCGGCATCCGTGTTGTTGGCCGGTTTCCCGTAGTACGACAGAACCGTCATGGCCGCAACGGCCCCGCAGCTGTAGTTGGTCACCTGCTGCCGGTAACTCTTCAGGGGAATGACCGTGAGGTGATCGTTGGACTTCAGCGTGTCGAAGTCGATGCCGGTATAATACCGGGGCTCCGGGAGCGTGGTATCGAGACCATAGGTGATCGTACCATTGCCGGACGCCGGAGCCGCCGGGGCGGTCGAGCCGGCCATCAGCAGGATGCAGAACGCAACGATACCCGAAAGGAGAATGATCGCGAGGATCATGAGGAGGGCATTTCCCAGAGGCTTCATGTGGATATCTCAAGGGAGTGTTGGACGCAGCCCGTTATGAAGACCGCAGATTTTTACAGTTTTGCAATTGACCGCTGGGTATATCTCCCCAAAAAAACGACTCTCACAGGATCGACTATGAAATTCTCCGGAAGCAAGACTGAAAAGAACCTGCTCGCGGCCTTTGCCGGCGAGTCGCAGGCACGGAACCGGTATACGTTCTTTGCAAGCGTGGCAAAGAAAGAGGGATACGAACAGGTTGCGGCGATCTTCCTCCAGACCGCAGAAGAGGAGAAGGAGCACGGAAAACTCTTCTTCAAACAGCTGAAAGGCGGCGAGGTGACGATCACTGCCGGCTACCCGGCCGGTGTGATCGGGACCACGAAGGAGAATCTCGCGGCAGCGGCAGCAGGCGAACAGATGGAGTGGGGCACGCTCTACCCGGCATTTGCCGCCACCGCAAAGAAAGAGGGCTTTACCGAGATCGCCCGCCTCTTTGAGAAGGTGGCCGAAGTGGAAGCCCACCACGAATCGCGGTATGCGAAACTCCACGAGAACCTGGTGAACAAGACCGTCTTCAAATCCGAGATGCCCGTAAAATGGTACTGCCGGAACTGCGGTTTTGTGCACGAAGGAAAGGTTGCGCCCGCAAAGTGCCCGGCCTGCGATCACCCGCAGGCATACTTCGAGATCCTTGCGGAAAATTATTAAAAATATTTTTGCTCTGTAGAAACCCTAATCTAAAAGCGTGTTGTACCGACGACCGAAAGATCAAAGGTACAATGTCTCCTTTTCATGATTGTGAAGTCAAATAGAAAGGAGACAATAAAGAAATCAGCGAGCC
>Ga0310040_1000147_pt1 | contig 84751 bp, 69 predicted proteins | sample EPASupsiteHSE623_FD_200237 | JGI IMG/M metagenome (GOLD analysis project Ga0310040, IMG submission 200237) | Bioremediated contaminated groundwater from EPA Superfund site, New Mexico - Sample HSE6-23 (v2) (version 2) | ecosystem: Environmental > Aquatic > Deep subsurface > Groundwater >...
TGTACGACTGGACATCTACATCCATGCTATATCCCTCAAAGGGGCTTAATACATATTTATTTAAAAATGCTTCTGCACTTTGAAGGCGATAATTCAGAAATCATAAGTTAAAAGTGCGGAATATCGGGTAAATCCAGAAATCCGTAATTTTTCTGCCATGTTATTTTTAAATATCCTATACAATACGATGGCAAGTTAATCGATTCTGACACCATTTATTTCTTTGAGTAGTTGGATAGTTAATAATATGCTGGATTTAAAATAAATATTTAGCTCTTAATGTAAAATATCCTTAAAATTATAATTTTTGAAACCGCTGAATGTGGGCTCTAAGCAATCGGGCTCCAAAAACTCCAACTATATTTAGGATCACCACCTACTGCCAAAAAGAATTAATAACAGAAATATTCAATGCGGATAACATGATAAATGTAAAGGGCAAATGCGTATATATGAGATCAATAATTATTTTAGCTATTTTTATTTGTCTAATACCAGTACTTGATGCAAATGACTTTGACGAATGCATGAAGAACTACTGCATGCCAGGCTATAATGAATGCGAAGGCAAGTTATGCCCGACCATTACGAGTGGATGTGCTGGCCCTTGCATAAGCATCTATACTGCCGATCCATCGCCATGTGAAGGAGGGTGTAGAAACTATCAGGAGAATAAACAACTCGTAGGTCCTTTAATGCCTGCTTTCAGTAGCTGTCTTCAAGGCTGCACTGATTCCGCGAAGCCTGCAGATTGCGGATACAATTGCCTGGCTAGTCTAGAGAACTCCATTGAAAGCGGTCTTGAAGTAGTTGTTCCCCCAGTAAGACCTCCTGTTCCTAACTTTGGAATCAAAGGAGATGTTCTAGAGGTTGTATCCTACGCAAGGATTCCAAATTCAATTGTCACCATAACCAATAAAACTTCAAGTATCACGGTAGCAACAGATCCAAGGGATGGATCTTATTTCGTTCCGCTCGGTCCAGGCACCTATGGCGTTATAGCTTCTGCTCCTGGCTATATATCTTCAAAGGGCATGTCTGAGGACCATGTAGTAGTAACCCGAGGGGTCAATACTACATATAATCTGAGACTACGTGAACTGCCTCCCACAAAAGGTGATGGATATAATGGGGAGGATGCCGCTTTGATTGTGATCAGGAACGATCAAATCTGCAACAGCGGATCATATAACAGCTGCGGCAATGAGGACGGCTGTGGTTACAGTACAGGAGTAGCCACTTCATACGGATTATGCATCGTCAATGCTAGCCTTTCAAGCCCGGAGGCAAGGGATACTTGGACGCCACCTCCAGATCTCGGTTCAGTTCATTGTGTTGAGCTGACCGGTGTTGCAAGCATTGAGTCCCTTCAGCCAAACGAATGGAATTACAGCGTACCCGCAGGCAACTACACCATCGTAGAGTATCTCTTCGTATCTGAGATTAATCCTGGATATAATAAATCTCCTTGCACCCACAGGTGGTTGAAACCACCTAGGACGATTAGTATTAAGCCGGGGGAGACAAAGCGATTCCATAATTCTGCATATGAATGGGGCGGTGACTCGAAATGCGTTGCAGGAGATTTCAACTGCTCGAAATGCCTGCAAATATTCCCGGAATATATGGCTGCGGCCATGAAGCGAAAAGGCGATGAACTCTACAATCAGAGGAAGTACTATGATGCCATTAAGGCCTATGAAGAAGCTATCAAATTAAACCCCAATTACGCTAATGCCTGGAACAACATGGGTAATGCTCTAAATGACCAGGGGAAGTACGAGGATGCTATCAAGGCCTATGAAGAGGCAATCAGATTAAAACCAAATTTCTCCGAAGCCTGGTACAACAAAGGGTATGCGCTCTACAATCTGGGCAAGTACGATGATGCCATCAAAGCTTTCAAGCGATCAGGTTCAGTTCCTGTCTTAGCATGGCCCAAAGGCACAAAAATAGCTTTATGATCCTGGTCCCCTCCATTTTTAGTTGTGACCGCTAGCTTTGTCAAACTGCGACGGCGCACCCCGCAGCAGAGCTGGGGGGCATGCAAGGCGCCGTCGCTCGGTTAGACGAATTCTGTTAATTTCATTTGGGCAAAATCTTCCTTTTCTTCTGGTGAACCTTGGTTTTCTACATAATTCCTTATAATTTCAGCAGTAACACCATCACCAATAGTGCCAACGTAACCACCATCACTCCAAAATTCTCCACCCCATAACTGTTTCCTGATTTCAGGGAACGCTTTGAACTATTCAATAAAATAAGTCCTATCTTAAATGGAAAATGATTTAGTGATGTGCTTTGGAAATTGCAGGCATCAGGATTATTTCCTGGTCCTTTTTGGCCACCCCTCGCATATAATCATATGGCTCCGGACAGCGGATATGTCTACATGGTCGAAGCATGAGAGGTGCATATCCCTCATGGTCTGGAAGATGCAGAAATACGATCCCTCAGAATGGCCTCACTCAATTGCACGGCCTGCTATTGATGAATGATCTCTTCAGGCAGGCTTAAGCAAAAACTATTTCAAATATCACTTATAATGATTATTTAATATAGCTGCCGTTCAAGACATTTGCGTCTTGATCCAATTTATCAAGCGATGCTTGGTAAGAGTACGAGGGAAGATTATGAGGATGGATAAGAAGAAAGAGAAGCAAGAGGAAAGAAGGAAAAAGGCTCAGGCTAGGGGACAAAAGCCTGTAAAATAGCCATCCTTGAGTCAGGTTCCAGGAATGAGGGCCTCTATTTTCCTGGAGAGTGGAAGGCCCTCATGCTATATTTAAGGAAGCTTGTGCGCCATGGAAACTATACTGCACAAGCAGCATGCTCTTCTTCCCAGATTTGACAGGACCATCTCTGCTCCGATCTTATCTATAATTTTCTGGCTGTTTGATGGATAAGTGAGGTCCTGTCGAGCCCGGCCAGGCAGGCCTTGCTGCACCTGCCGCATCCCACGCACCCGACCATACCTATCTTCTCTGGCAGGAGCTCGAACTTATCCTGGTGCCAGTTCTTCATCCTCTCGCCAGCGCTCTTCTTGGGGTTATGTCCTCCGGCCATCCTGAAGAATCCAGATAGGATGCAGGAGTCTCTGCACCTCTTTCTCTCTCCATCCGGTGCCCCTAGATCAATTATATTGAAGCAGTGGCAGACGGGACATGCAAAGGTACACCCTCCGCAGGCCATACAGGTCCTGGCCAGCTCCTCCCAGTCAGCACAGGCCATGGCCTCTCTGATCTCCTCTGGAGTGAGCCCCGACCTGCAGAGGATCTCAGATGCATGGAGCAGCTCTCTTTTCTTATCAATGTATGTTCCGTCAGCCTCGCTGAATAACTCAGCATTATCTTTTATCAGGGCCTCGCCTGCAGAAGATCCCGCCTCAACCAGGTATCCATGCCCAATGTCTGTAAACAGTAGGTCAAATCTGTCCCGGCACTCAGGGCCAGATCCCATATTCTGGCAGTTGCAGCTCCTTCCTGGCCTGGTGCAGTTGAATGCCGCGACCAGCATGGTGCTTCTCCTGATCTGGTAGAGGCTGTCATCTGAGAATATTCTATCAAGTATGGCCACGGCTCTGAGATCGCAGGGCCTTATGCCCATTACCATCACAGTTTTGATCTTTGGCGCTTTAAAAATATACCGCCCGCTGGACTGGATATATCTGAAGAGCACCTCATTCTTTGGCAAGAACAGCTCGGCTGGAGAGCCCAAAGTGGGCTCTGCCTCAAATGCCAGCGTCTGGCCGTGCCACGCTGCAAACGCTGGCGTGCCATCGATAAATACTGGCGCGGCCACCTGCATCTTTTGGCTGAGCCTCTCAATGAGGTTCACCAGATCATCTCTTTTCAGGAATAGAGCTCCAGTCATGGCAGCCTCCTGATCCTGGCCGCAGATGCCTTGAACTCAGGTATCTTGGATGAGGGGTCCAGGGCATCTCCAGTGAGCATGTTGGCTGGAGCCTCCTCGAAATGGATAGGCATGAATATCACTCCCTGGGGCACCTGGGCAGTGATCCTGGCCTTGGCACTGACGCTGCCGCGCCTGGTCTCGATCTGCACCATCTGGCCGTTCCTGATCCCGATGATCACAGAATCATCTGGGTTTACATCTACAACTGGTGAGGGGACCTCTCTCTCCAGGAGAGAGACCCGCCTGGTCATGGTCCCGGTATGGAAGTGGTAAAGGCTCCTGCCTGTGGTGAGCATGAAGGGGTACTCCTGATCAGACATCTCTATGGGGCCGCGGTGCTCCACAGCCTTAAACCTGCCAAGGCCTGAAGAGAACTTCTGGGCATGCATTATTTCAGTCCCAGGATGATCGCGGTCGGGACAGGGCCACTGCAGGCCGTCTCTGCCCAGGCGATCGTAGTGTACACCTCCGTAGATGGGCGTGACAGAGGAGATCTCCTCCATTATCTCAGCAGGCGAGGAATAGCTGGCAGGAACTCCAACCATTGTCAGAAGCTCTGACAAGAACTGCCACTCAGGCCTGCTCTCGCCCACAGGCGGCAAAGCCGGCCGTAGTGCCTGGACCCGGCGCTCTGTGCTGGTGAAGGTTCCCTCTTTTTCTGCAAAGGAGGCTGCCGGCAGTATCACATGGGCCTTGGCTGTGGTCTCTGTTGGAAAGATATCAGATACCACCAGAAGGTCCAGGGCCTCCAGGGCCCTTTCCACCCTGTGGCGGTCAGGATAGCTCATCATTGGGTTCTCCCCGATTATGAATAACGATTTTATGAGGCCGTCCTCTGCTGCGGCTATCATCTCCGTGGCTGTGAGCCCAGGCCTGTCAGGAAGGTCGGCCAGCCACGCATCCTCAAACTTCTGCCTGGATAGGGCCACCTTCTGATACCCCGGATATGTATCGGGCAGGGCCCCCATATCGCACGACCCCTGGACGTTCTGGTGGCCGCGCAGTGGATATACGCCGGCGCCTTCCCTGCCGACATTGCCAGTTGCCAGGGCTAAATTAGCTAACGCTTGAACATTGTCAGTGCCAGTAGAGTGCTGGGTGATCCCCATGGCGTAGACTATTGAGCCCCTATCTGCAGAGCCGTAGGCTATCGCTGCCTCCATGAGCATCTCAGCAGGCACTCCAGTGATCCTCTCTACCACCTCTGGAGTGTACTTGAGGACTGTATCTCTCACAGGCTCAAAGCCCTCAGTCCTGTTCTTTATGAACTCTTCCTTGACCAAGCCTTTCTGGATGATAACATTCAGCATGCAGTTGACCAGAGCGATATTGGTGCCGATCTTTGTTGCAAGGTGAATATCAGACAGGTCTGCGATCTGGGTCTTCCTTGGGTCTGCTGAGATGAGCTTGGCTCCTCTGGACCTGGCCTGCAGGATGTAGGAGGCCACCAGCGGGTGCTGCTCAGTTACGTTTGAGCCTATGATGAGTATGGCATCGGATTTGGCAAGGCTTGAAATGGAGTTGGTCATGGCACCGCTGCCGAAGGCATAGCCAAGCCCGGCTACTGTCGGGGCGTGGCAGAGCCTGGCCACGTGGTCCACATTGTTGGTCTTGAGCCCGGCCCGGGCCAGTTTCTGAGCCAGGTAGTTCTCCTCGTTCGTCCCTTTGGCAGAGGTCAGGATGCCAATGGAGTCAGGGCCAAACCTGTCTCGAATCCCGGACAGCCTGTCTGCCACAATCTTCAGGGCCTCATCCCAGGTCGCAGGCACCATCCTATCTCCGTCTCTGATCAGAGGACGCTTCAGCCTGTCTGGATGGCCCACGAAATCTCCGCAGAGCCAGCCTTTGATACACAGCCGTCCCCTAGATAGCGGATGGTCTTGAGATGGGGACACGCCAGTGATACGGCCATCCTCTACATATAAAAAGAGTCCGCATCCGCAACCGCAATATGGGCAGATGGTGTTAACCTGTTCCAATCAAATCACTCCTTCTTCAAATCGGCGCCCGCACCCGGCTTTCAACATATCAGAGCACCGACCTCGCCTTGTCATAGGTGAAGACCGGTCCATCCACACAGACCCGGCAGGGACCCATGACGCAGTGCTCGCATCTGCCAACGCCGCATTTCATATGCCTCTCCAAAGAGACATATATGTCAGACTCCTTAAAGCCGCGCTCCAAAAGCCTGGTAGCGGTCGAGTGTATCATGACCCCCGGGCCGCACACTGCAGCCGAGCCCGGACCCACATCCAGATCATCCAGGACCGATGTCACAAGGCCCACACGTCCCCTCCAGCTCTCATCCCCTACATCCACTGTAAGCCCAACCTCAATATCGGCCTCGACCCAGCTCGTAAACTCGTGTGTGAAGTACATATCCCGCCTGGCCTTGGCCCCATAGGCCACCACCACTCTGCCGAAGTGCTCGCGCCTATCCATGATGTAGTTCACCAGAGACCGCAGTGTTGCAAACCCGAGGCCGCCACCGACTATGACGACGTCCTTCTTCATGCGCTCTACTGGAAAGCCGTTGCCATACGGTCCTCTTACTCCAAGGACATCACCTATGCGGCAGTCGAGAATCCCCTTGGTGACATGCCCGGCCTGCCTAATGCAGAGCTGGAGCGCCTCCCTTGTGGGAGAGGAGGCAAGGGATATTGGGCACTCGCCCACGCCGAATAAGGAGATCATGGCGAACTGTCCCGGCTTATAATCGAATAATGTCCCATCAAGGAACTTCAATGTGAGAAGATAGGTGTTCCAGGACTCCACGTCTATATCCACGATCTCTGCCTGGTGAGGGATGTACTCATTCCAGGCCCTGGCCTGCATCCCCGATCCTGCCCAGACTTCCTCTAGCAATTCGCTGCTGCTCTGCCTTGCTCTATCCATTTAATCCCAACCCTTTAACAGAATCCCGGCGGCTCTGCAGCTCGGTTTAGACACTGAAGCCTCAGAAAAGCCTACAGCGAGCGGCATCACAGCAATCTAACGAATTAACGTGTGGTATATATTTTGTTTTCGTCTGGCATAGCATTCTGATCCGCGGGCACCAGTGCGTTTGACTTAAGCTGATGGGTCTGTCCAAGACTACCGGAAGGGAATTTCCGTTCCGGTAGCCAGTTCATAAATGTTAGGAAAACTATTTGTACATTGATGTAAGAAGAGGCATTCTGGCCAAGCCTGGAAGCTATATCCCAAATAGTGGTTTGAGCCGGTTCCAGGATTTCGTAAAAAAAACTGCGCCAAATTGGACCGTGACCCAGCCGACCAGGCAGGCCGCAAACTAAGCCCACAATTACCGATAGGTGTCGAAGATGAATCTTAGAAGGCCTAACGCCAACGAAGCCACGGGGACTATCAACCGCTCAAGAAACGTCGTCCCCATGTCAGGCATTTGTACCAGATGTATCGACGGATGTAAAGGCGCCTGCGAAACCTGGCTTGCCTCCTTCCGGGGCAGAGAGGTGCTCTATCCAGGGCCCTTTGGAGAGATGACTGCAGGAGCAGACAAGAACTATCCCCTGGACTACTCACACCTGAACATCCACGGCTATGCCCTGGGTGCCTTTGGCCTCCCTGAGGGAGTGGTGCCAGGACCCGATACTTCCATCTTCCCAAATGTGGACATAGAGACTAATTACGGCTGGTCTGATAAGGTCAAGATGAAGCTTCCCATATTCACAGGCGCTCTGGGATCGACAGACATCGCCAGGAATAACTGGGAGCACTTCGCAGTCGGCGCTGCCATATCTGGAATCACCCTTGTCTGTGGAGAGAACGTCTGCGGCGTGGACCCCGAGCTCATTTTGGGCGGCGACGGCAAGGTGTCAAAATCACCTGAGATGGACAGGAGGATTGAGACCTACAAGAAGTACCAAGAGGGATATGGCGAAATATTGGTCCAGATGAATGTAGAGGATACCCGCCTTGGAGTTGCAGAGTACGTCTCCTCCAAGCACAACCTCGATACCATAGAGCTCAAGTGGGGGCAGGGAGCCAAGTGCATCGGCGGCGAGATAAAGGTCGATTCCCTGGAGAGGGCCCTAGAACTCAAGCGCAGGGGCTACATTGTCCAGCCCGACCCCACAAACCCAGAGGTTCAGATGGCCTACAAGGCCGGGGCTATAAAGGAGTTCGAGAGGCACTCAAGGCTCGGTTTCGTCTCAAGACTGGGATTCTTTGATGAAGTAAACAGGCTCAGGGACCTTGGGTTCAAGCGCATCACCCTCAAGACCGGCGCCTACTCGATGGCCGAGCTGGCCATGGCTATAAGGTTCGGTGCCGAGGCCAAGATAGATCTCCTGACCATTGATGGAGCCCCCGGAGGGACGGGCATGAGCCCCTGGCCCATGATGAATGAGTGGGGAATTCCTACCATCTACCTGCAGTCCCTGGCCTACGAGTTCTGCCAGAGGCTATCCAAGAGGGGCATGAAGGTTCCAGACATCGCCATGGCCGGAGGATTCTCAACCGAGGATGGAGTATTTAAGGCCTTGGCCATGGGCAGCCCCTATGTCAAGGCTGTCTGCATGGGAAGGGCGCTCATGATCCCCGGAATGGTGGGCAAGAACATCCAAAAGTGGATCGATGGCGGCGATCTGCCAAAGAACATCTCCAAGTACGGGAGCCATCCCGAGGAGATCTTTGTCTCATATGAAGACCTCAAGTCCAAGTACGGAGATGAGCTAAAGAAGATGCCTCTTGGAGCCATAGGCCTTTACACCTACTGCCAGAAGTTCAGGACTGGCCTGCAGCAGATCATGGCAGGCTCAAGGAACTTCAGGCTATCCACCATCTCCAGAAAGGATCTTATGTCTCTATCAGAAGAGGCTGCAAGGGTGACTGGCATTCCCTTCGTCATGGACTCTTACAGGGAAGAGGCCGACGAGATCCTGGATTCCTGGACAGGCATAAGCGAGTAAGAATGATGGCATAAGCAGCAATAGTGCTCAGGGCCACGCCCCTCAGGGGCGCCATGCCCTATCGCCATCATCACCAGTTCCGCCAATTCTATTGAGACGATGGTGGCTCCGATTAAATCAGGGCGCCATGCCCTATCGCCATCATCACCAGTTCCGCCTGCCATGTAGGCACGGCTATGGCGAAGGGGATCTTTAGCCTCATGCCTCGGCAGAGCTACAGGGCCAATAATATTAGATCATCTCTTCTTCATCTGCCTTGCATAAGAGATCTCCAACGTCCAGCGAACATTATTTCGCATCAGATTTGGCCTGAGACTTGTCCCATAAAAATGGCCTGAAAACCTTTAAATAAGTATACCCGACGTTGCCGGCAGACCATTTAGTAGATAAGATTATCTCAGAATTTTTAAATATCCATAGGTGGCACTTGCCCTCCAAGGCTTAAAGATAAATATTTGGGATATAGCTAGGTGATATGAAGATGGCAAAACCAAATCCTTTTGAGGTTGCACAAAAGCAACTCGACGACTGCGCCAAGATTCTTAACCTTGAACCTGATGTACATGAGTTTCTCAAGCATCCCAGGCGTGAGTTCCACGTATCCATACCTGTGCGCATGGATGATGGCAGCACCAGGATGTTCCAGGGATACAGGGTACAGTACAACGATGCTCTTGGACCCTGCAAGGGTGGAATCAGATACCACCCCGACGAGACCATAGATACAGTCAGGGCTCTCTCGGCCTGGATGACCTGGAAGACCTCACTGCTTGGACTTCCTCTGGGCGGAGGTAAGGGCGGAGTCATATGCAACCCAAAGGAGCTCTCCCCCGGCGAACAGGAGCGCCTGAGCAGGGGCTACATAGCTGCCATCTGGCCTTACATGGGTCCTGACAAGGACGTCCCGGCCCCTGATGTCTACACCACCCCACAGATGATGGCCTGGATGATGGATGAGTACTCAAAATTCACTGGCCATAATAACTTCGGCTGCATCACAGGCAAGCCCCTGTGCGTGGGCGGGTCCTGCGGAAGGGGCGATGCCACAGCCAAGGGTGGCATGTACACACTCAGGGAGGCTGCCAAGGAGATGGGCATAGACCTCAAGAAGGCCACAGTGGCAGTACAGGGATTCGGCAATGCCGGAAGCTTTGCAGCCACACTGGCAAAAGAACTCTTTGGGTCTAAGGTCGTGGCCATAAGCGACTCCAAGGGCGGCGTATATGATCCAAACGGCATAGATGCCACTGCTGCATGCAGCACCAAGGCCAAGACTGGGTCAGTGGCAAATATCGCTGGCGCAAAGAAGATCAGCAACGAGGAGCTACTCGAGCTCAATGTTGACATACTGATTGCAGCAGCCCTGGAGAACGTAATCACCAAGGATAACGCCGGAAAGGTTAAGGCCAAGATCCTGGTGGAGCTGGCTAACGGTCCCACAACTCCTGAAGCAGACGAGATCCTCTACAAGAACGGCGTCCACGTCATACCCGACTTCCTGGCCAACGCTGGTGGAGTCACAGTCTCCTACTTCGAGATGGTCCAGAACATAGCCAGGTACGCCTGGTCCACAGAGGAGGTCTATGCGAGGCTGGATGAGAGGATGACACAGGCCTACCACACCGTCTTGGATGCCTCCAGGAAGTACAATATCAACATGCGCCAGGCAGCCTATACAGTGGCCGTGGCCAGAGTAGTAGATGCCATGAAGACCCGTGGCTGGGTTTAACCTAATTATAACCATGTCCAATTCCGGGACTGACCATCCCGGACATTTTTTCATTCCCCCCACTATGAATAAATAAGGGGAGATTTGGGATATGCTTTGCTTTAAGCAGACCTCTATCTATCACGGCTTAATGGCAGGTCTCCTCACTCCCAAACCGAACTGTAACCATACTCATCCGGTTCATTGGGGTTGATGCCAGACGGCTTTTTCTCCATTCGATCATTCTCAGTCTCATGATCTTTCTTTTGCGCCATATTACCACCCATTACAATCACCACCAATAGCCGTTATCTATTCAGGCTGTACGAGGCTCCAAGCTCACCTCCGATCTCATCCCAGCATCAAGCGTGCTGGTATGGCCACTGCATTTAGCTCTCCCAGTGCGGCAGTGTGTGAGCTTGCTCGTCTGCATGTGCGCCATCATGTCAGACCTAATAACAAGTTAGCGACTTTCTATAAAGAAGTATTTAATACATTTTCATAAAAGTTCATAAAGGTTCACAAATATTCATAAATTTGGCACATAGCTAATCCTTATGTTGGCAATATGAGGTGCATAAAGTGATAATCTATCCATTAGATGATCAATGTCAGCTAATATCTATGACAATATCATTATCAATTGTGTTCATACCAAGCTCAAGGTGAGCTGTTATATCACGAAGAGTACCTCATGATGCCTGAAGTACCCACAGAAAACAGTGACGAGCTGAAATTTGGGGCTCATATATCGCTAAAGATTCTTGGACACTGAGAGCAGAGCAGGCACGATCAGCAGGCACGATCATATGTATTGTTTGAAAAAATGGGTCAAAGAATGGAGGACCTAGCACCATTTCCCGCCATTTCTGAGCCAAGGATCCATATCTCCAGCTGCAGTCTTGCCTGCGCCCATGGCACTTATGACCGTGGCTCCGCCGCTTGTGATGTCTCCCCCGGCCCACACCCCTGTCATTGTGGTCCTGCAGCGGTCATCAACCACAAGCGTGCCCCACTTGGTGGTCTTGAGATCTGGGGTGCTGGTAGGTATCAGGGGGTTTGGCACAGTGCCCACAGCGATTATTGCTATGTCTATTGGCACAATGTGCTCTGAGCCTTTCTCAACCTTGGGGCTTCTCCTTCCGCTTGCGTCAGGCTCTCCTAGCACCATGTTCACAACCTCCATGAACTTCACCCGGCCCCTCTCGTCGCCTAGGAACCTTGTGGGGTTGGTCAGGAAGTCAAATATTACCCCTTCCTCTTTTGCGTTCTCTACCTCTTCGAGCCTTGCAGGCATCTCGGCTTCAGACCGCCTGTACACGACGTGAACTTCTTCTGCGCCCATCCTCAGAGCTGATCGTGCAGCGTCCATTGCCACATTGCCACCTCCAACCACAGCCACCCTCCGGCCTTTGGATAGAGGTGTGTCGTACTCTGGGAACCTGTAGGCCTTCATGAGGTTGGCCCTGGTGAGGTACTCGTTTGCAGAGTATACTCCTCCCAGGTTCTCTCCAGGAACGCCTAAAAAGCGCGGTGCTCCGGCGCCAATGCCCAGGAAGACTGCATCAAATCCGTCATCAAGCATATCTCTGACCTGCACCTGCTTTCCCACAACTGCGTCTAAGTCGAGCTCTGCGCCCAGAGATTTGACGTACTCCACCTCTGACCTGACTATAGACTTTGGCAGCCTAAACTCTGGAATCCCATAGAGGAGCACGCCTCCCGCATCATGGAGAGCCTCAAATATGGCCACCTTGTGCCCCATCTTGGCCAGGTCTGCTGCACAGGTGAGCCCTGCTGGGCCTGATCCAACAACGGCCACGCTTTTTCCAGTGGCCACTGCTGGCTCTGGTCTGGGCCGGTCTGCACACGAGAGCTCCCAGTCTGCGACGTACCTCTCCAGGCGGCCTATGGCTATAGGTGCCCCCTTCTTTAAGAGGACGCACTTGCTCTCGCATTGTACCTCCTGGGGGCAGACCCTGCCGCAAATGCCCGGCAGGCTGTTCTTAGTCTTCAGGGCCCTGACGGCCTCAGGCATCTCGCCGTCCCTCAGGGCTCTTATGAACTGAGGAATGTCCACGCCCACAGGGCATCCTTCTTTGCACTTGGGCTTCTTGCACTGGAGGCATCTACCGGCCTCGGCCTTGGCCTGATCATGGCTGTAGCCGAGGGCAACCTCCTGGAAGTTGTACCTCCTCACCTCTGGAGGCTGCTTGGGCATATCAGCCCGGTTAAGGTTTATCTTGCCAGACATCAAATCCCGCTTTCCAAGGTCGAAATAGCATTCAGGTTCCGCTCAGCTCTGAGAAGGCATTATGCCCTCTCATCAAAATTTGGCTATATCCCAGGGTTTTTGTGGGGCTGACCATATAAAAAGTTATCCCAGGCACTGGCCTTCCTGAATGCTAATTCCTTTCCAGAGAAATCTTCTAATATGATTAATCCCTCCAATAAGCCGGCGCGGTTATATATGGATGACATCAGGCTTACTATCGATGGTCGAGAAGCGTCAATCCCTGAGGGGGGCACGATTCTCGAGGCCGCTAGGAGAGCGGGCATCTACATTCCTTCACTCTGTGACCACCCCGATTTGAAGCCCATTGGAGTATGCAAGCTGTGCATAGTCTCTGTGGAAGGATGCGACAGCTATCCTCTGGCGTGCAACGCCACTGCAAAGGAGGGGATGGTGGTGGAGACCAGGACTGAAGAGATCCAGGAGATGAGGAGACATGTACTGGAGATGCTTCTGGCCATGACCAACCACCCCACCAGCTGTCTCTTTTGCGAAAGAAAGAATGACTGCTCTGACCTGAGGGAGTGCATGAGAAAGATGCCACTGGTGGTGGGCTGCAAGTACTGCCAGAAAAATGGTGAGTGCGAGCTTCAGAGGGCAGTGGAGTATGTGGGCTTAAAGAGGGTCAGGTACCCGGTCTCATACAGAAACATGCCCCTGGAAAGAGAACCCTTCTTTGACAGGGACTATAACCTCTGCATCCTCTGCGGCAGGTGTGTCCGGACCTGCCAGGAGGTCAGGGGAGAGGGAGTACTCTTCATGAGCCCCGACTTCCACCGCAGCCACAGGATAGGACCTGATGATCTGCAGAGTGAAGAGTGCAGGTTCTGCGGGTCCTGCGTGGATGCCTGCCCTACTGGCGCTCTTACAGCCAGGTTTGAGAAGTGGCTGAAACCTGAGAGCAGCAGAGTTACTGTTTGCCCCTACTGCGGAGTGGGCTGCCAGATGGAGGTTGGAGTCAGTAATGGAAGCGTAGTCAGGGTTCGAGGCAGGAGGGGCTGCAGCCCCAATAATGGCCAGCTCTGCGTTAAGGGCCGCTTTGGCCTGGGCTTCACAGATAGCCCTGAGAGGCTGAAGACTCCATTGATCAGAAGGGACGGCCAGCTTGTGCCCACATCCTGGGACGAGGCCTTGAGGACGATTGTTGAAAGGTTCTCGGCATACAAGGGAGACGGCTTTGCCTACCTATCATCTGCTAAGTGCACAAATGAGGAGAACTACCTGGCTCAGAAGTTCTCAAGGCTCGTCATGGAGACAAACAATGTGGACCACTGCGCCAGGCTCTGCCACGCATCAACAGTCGCAGGCCTTGCCACCGCCTTTGGAAGCGGGGCCATGACAAATTCCATAGAAGAGCTTCCGGGTGCTGGCTGCATAATGATAATTGGCTCCAACACAAGCGAGCAGCATCCAGTGATTGCATTAAAGATCAAAGAGGCAAAGAGGCGGGGCGCGAAAATCATAGTGGCCAATCCGCGCTGGATTGATCTGTGCAAGATAGCTGATGTCTGGATCAGGCATGCTCCCGGAACTGATGTCCCACTGGTCCTTGAGATGTGCAGGGTCATACTGGAAGAGGGCCTCCAGGACCAGGGATTCATAGACGAGAGGACTGAAGGCTTTGAGGAGTTCAGGGCCTCTTTAGATGGCCTATCGAGCCAGGACGCGACAAGTATCACTGGCGTACCTCCAGATCTCATCAGGGAGGCTGCCAGGCTCTATGCAAGGGGCAACCCCTCATCCATAATCTACTCAATGGGGATCACACAGCACTCCCACGGCGTGGACAACGTCCTGGCACTGGCAAATTTGGCCCTGGCTACAGGCAATCTAGGCAAGCCCTCATCTGGCATAAACCCCCTGAGGGGCCAAAACAACGTCCAGGGATCATGCGATATGGGTGCTCTTCCAAACCTCCTGCCCGGATATCAGGCCGTGACAAACACGGAGCTGCGGTCAAAGTTCGAGAGGGCCTGGAATAAGGCGCTGCCTGCACAGCCTGGCATTACCGTCGTGGAGATCATGGACGCTGCAGCCAGCGGCACGATTAAGGCCATGTACATAATGGGCGAGAACCCCGTCCTCAGCGATCCTGACAGCTCTCATGTAGTCGAGGGATTAAAGGCGCTTGATTTCCTAGTGGTCCAGGACATATTCCTGACAGAGACTGCACAGTATGCAGACGTCGTCTTGCCTGCCTGCACGTCTCTTGAGAAGGACGGCACATTCACAAACACAGAGAGGAGGGTGCAGAGGGTAAGAAAGCTCATTGAGCCTGTGGGCATGTCATGGCCGGACTGGAAGGCCATATGCGAGCTTGGAAAGCTTATGGGCTACCAGGACCAGTTCGCATTCTCAGGCCCTGAAGAGATCATGGCTGAGATCTCAAGGCTTACTCCAAGCTATGGAGGTATGAGCTATCCCAGGCTTGAGGCAGGTGGGCTGCACTGGCCCTGCCCATCTGTTGATCACCCCGGCACAAAATACCTACACAAAGATAAGTTCACCCGGGGCAGGGGCAAGTTCCATCCACTGAGCTATAGGCCCTCGGCCGAGCTTCCCGACATGGACTATCCATTGATGCTGACCACTGGCAGGGTGCTGTGCCAGTTCCACACGGGCACAATGACTAGAAAGGTTTCAGATCTCAACCTTCTACGGGGAGAGGAGCTAGTAGAGGTAAATCCGAGGGATGCTAAATGTCTTGATATAGAAGACGGAGAGATAGTGGAGGTATCATCCAAACGCGGAAGAGTTAAGGCCCGGGCTAAGGTCACTGATAAATCGCCCCAGGGGGTAATATTCATGACATTCCACTTCTCAGAGTCGCCAACCAATGTCCTCACCAATGCTGCACTGGACCCAGTGGCAAAGATTCCTGAATATAAAGTCTGCGCAGTCAAGCTTAGCAAGGCAGGTGTTTAGATGTATCAGGTCTTGAAGAAGGAGACGTTAGCGCCAAATATTGTGTTCATGAGGTTTGAGGCGCCTAAGGTCGCCCAGAGCGCCAGGCCGGGCCAGTTCGTGATCATCAGGGCTGATGATAAGGGTGAGAGGATACCTATGGGACTTTCCGGCTGGGACAGAGAGCTGGGCACTATAGATATAGTCTTCTACGTCCTTGGAACGAGCACCGCCAAGCTGGCTGCTTTGGGTGTCGGAGATTCGGCCACAAACATCGCCGGACCCCTAGGCACAGCCTCAGAGATAGAGAAGTATGGGACGGTCATCTGCGCTTGTGGCTGCTTTGGCATAGGCCCCACAATACCGCTCATAGAAGCCCTGAAGGAAGCGGGAAATGAGGTTATAACCGTGGTAGAGGGTAGAGGACCTGACTTCATATTCTGGGTGGAAAGGCTCAAGGAGTACAGCGATGAGGTCCATGTCCTTACAGGCTGCGGCAGGCCCGGCTGGGCCAATGAGTTCATAGAGGACCTCCTGGCCAGTGGAAGGAAGGTGGATAAGGTCTTCGTCCATGGCTGTCCTTTCATGATGAAGGTATCATCTGATGCCACGATGCCTTCTGGCATAGATACTGTTGTCAGCCTGACCCCAATAATGGTTGATGGAACTGGAATGTGCGGCGCCTGCAGGGTGGAGGTATCTGGAAAGACCCAGTTCGCCTGTGTAGACGGCCCTGACTTCGACGGCCATAAGGTCAACTGGGACGGAATGGTGCTGAGGCTCCGGCAGTTCATACCTGAAGAGGATAAGTCTTTCAACATCTGGGAGAGAGATAACTGGCATAAGCTCATAAGCAAGCCGCACAAACCCCCCAACCCTGAGAAGCTAATTGTGAATTCAAAGGGTAAGAGCAAGGACGAGCATCATGGTGCTTGCTACTCCACCTGAAGCCTCCTTTTTTTAGAAATCTGATACAAAAATATATAGGTTTTTCACCACCTCAGCCACTATATAGTCCCTAAACCTTTGACTTTATATACCCCTGATTGGCTCATGGGTAAACGCAATAAAGCTGTAAAGCTAACCAGGAGAAAAATAAAATACATAATTCGAAGCAAAACCAATAACAAGAGCACAAAAAAGATTGCCACAGAGATGAAGGTAAGTATCTCTACGGTAAAGAGAGTTTGGATGTATTGGCTAAAGAATCAAGATAATCATTTGATTTTCTCTATACGTATGGCGCATGCCTTATACTCCGGCGTCTTTGCCACAGGGTCCAGGGCAGCATTGGTAAGAAGGTTAGTAAGGACCTCCGGGTAGTGGAAGGACATGAAGGCTACTCCACACAATGACTTATCTGTAACTCTTGCTTTTGTCCTAACAACACCTCGCCTGGAACTGACTTGAACCATCTCTCCGTCCCCAACCCCAAGATCCTCTGCATCCGCAGGGCTTATTTCTATTGCTTCCTCCGGCCATACCCACATGATTCCTTTGGAACGCCGGGTCATGGAGCCGCAGTTGTAATGCTCTCTTCTCCTGCCTGTGGTGAGAATCAAAGGATAATCGGGATCGGTCTGCTCTGTAGGGAACTTGTGTTCCACGGCGTTGAACTTTCCAAGCCCACGGCTGAATCTCTCGATATGCAGCGTCTCTGTTCCCGGGTGTTCAATAGATGGACAGGGCCACTGCAGCCCACCTGCGCCCAGCCGCGAGAAGTTTACTCCTCCAAACATCGGTGCCAGAGACGCAATCTCATCCATGATCTCTGAAGGGTGACTGTAGTTCATAGGATAGCCCATCTTTTGGGCAATGAAGCAAATCGTCTGCCAGTTCTCCAGGCCACATAGTGCAGGTATCGCCTTATTCACCCTTTGAATACGCCTTTCGCCATTGGTAAATGTCCCGTCACACTCCGCAAAGCTGGCTGCAGGCAGGATGACATCAGCATATTTGGTGGTCTCAGTGGGGAATATCTCCTGGACGACAAGGAAGTCCAGGGCTTCGAGTGAAGCACGGACCCGGTTGATATCCGGATCGGTCTGGGCAGGATCTTCACCCAGGATATAAAGCCCCCTGATCCCACCATCTATATCTATCATTTGAGTGGAGGTTTTACCTGGTGATGCGGGCAATTTGACATTCCAGGCTTGCTCGAATTTTGACTGAATATTCGGGTCTGTAACCGCCTGATAACCAACGTAATTATTGGGAAGAGCCCCCATATCGCAGGCCCCCTGCACGTTATTTTGCCCGCGGAGAGGCATGACCCCAGTCGACTGGCGTCCCACATTGCCCGTAAGCATTGCCATGTTGCCAAGGGACATCACATTGGCGGTTCCTGTGATATGCTCTGTTATTCCCAGGCTGTAGATGATCATTGCCTTTCCAGCCTTAGCATAAAGCCTAGCTGCTTCAATTATATCTTCCTGTGCAACTCCAGTTATTTTGGCAGCCCGCTCTGGTGGATACTCCTCAACCACCTTCCGGAACTCCTCGAAGCCCTCGGTGCGCCCGGCAATAAAGTCCCTGTCTTCCAGCCCTTCCCTCAGGATGACATTCATCATTCCATTCAGCAGGGCGATATTGGTTCCAGGTCTCAGGTTGAGCCAGACTGAGGCCAGGTCTACCAGCTCTATCTTGCGTGGGTCAGCCACGATGATCTTTGCGCCCTTGTGAGCTGCCTTGATCATCTTCAGGCTGACGATAGGGTGAGCCTCGGTGGTATTGGAGCCTATGACGAATAGGACATCAGCATCTTCAATCTGGTCGAAGGAGTTGGTAGCGGCTCCGCTGCCGAAGCAGGCGGCAAGCCCTGTGACAGATGGGGCATGGCAGACTCGAGCGCAGTTGTCCACGTTGTTGGTGCCAAAGGCTGCCCGCGCAAGCTTCTGTACCAGGTAGTTCTCCTCATTGGTGCACCTTGATGAGGATAGTGCTCCCAGTGAGGCAGGACCGTACTTATTCTTGATCTCGGCAAACCTCTTGGCGACCAGGTCGAGTGCATCTTCCCAGCTGGCCTCCTCAAGCTTGCCGCCCCGCCTTATCAGGGGAGTGGTCAAACGGTCGGGATGATGGACAATATCTTCTAGGCCAAAATGGCCTTTAACGCATGCATGACCCCGATTTACTGGGCTTTCTCTGTCAGGAGTGGCGGAGATAATTCTGTCTTCACTGACTTTAAGCTCTAATCGGCAGCCAACGCCACAGTAGGGACAGATGGTGAAGGCCGTCTTATCTGGCCTTATCCATTTCTCAGACCGTGCGTAGAGAGCACCTGTGGGACAGGCGTCCACACATGCGCCGCAGAACTTACATTCTGAATCCTGCAGAGACTCGGGGCCTATCCAGTGCATTCGGTGAAAGTCGGGATTGCTGGACAGCACACCCACCCCGCGCACTTCCTGGCAGGTTCGCATGCAGCGGCCGCACATGATGCAGAGGTTGTAATTTCGATCGAAGAAGGGCTCCCTTAAAACGGGCATATTTCTAAAAGAGGTCTGATATCTGATTTTTTCCAGGCCGACGAGCTGCACTGCCTCCTGCAGCTCGCATTCCCCATCATTGGGACAGTACTTGCAGCCCACGGTCACCGGAAATTTCCTCATGCACTCGCGCAGGTCGATGCATTCGTTTCTCCTCTCGCAAAAAAGGCAAGAGGTGGGATGATTGGTGAGTGCCAAGAGCATCTCCAGGGCGTGTCTTCTCATCTTCTGCAGCTCTTCTGTCCGGGTCTGTACTACCATTCCCTCCTGCGCCAGAGTATTGCAGGATGTAGGATAGTAATCAAGGCCCTTTACAGAGACGATGCACAGCTTGCAGGAGCCTATGGGCTTCAAGTCCGGGTGGTGGCAAAGCGCCGGCACATGAGAGCCCGCTTTGCAGGCCGCATCGAGAATGGTAGCCCCCTGGGGGACCGTTACCTCTCGATCATCGATGATCAGTCTGATTCCAAACATGTTCTCAACCGCGCCGGACAATGTTGAGGATTAGTTGTATTAAATGTTGCTATGATCATTTACATTGGGCATGAAAGATAAGCATATGCGTTTAAGACGAGGATTAATTATATTAGAAGGTTGCTCGGATATGAGATGCTGAGAGGGAAAAACCTGGCAGAAACTGCGCCGAAACCCTTTTACCCTATTCCTTCTCCATTCTCCGCCCATTACCTAAGGCCGCCCAAAGGGGGAATCAAAGCCTGATTATCCTCCTAACGGCGGCCTGTCAGGATGGATACAATGACATTCAAAGCACCTGCAGAGATCGCTAAGGCAGCAGTGGCTGCCGGATGCACTAAATGCAATATTACATGGCAAAAACTACTGATCCTGGGATTCCTGGCCGGGGCCTACATCGCCTTTGGCGCGCTCTTAAGCGAGATCGTGGCCGGAGGACTGTCCAATGGCGCCATCGCCGCAGCCGATGGAACGGTCTGGAAGATCGCCATTCCCTCAGGCCTGGTCAAGTTCGCAGCTGGAGCCGTCTTCCCAGTCGGGCTCATGCTCGTGGTGATCGCCGGCTCTGAGCTCTTTACTGGAAACTGTATGTTCGCACCAATAAGCGCCCTAAATGGCGAGTCCTCACTTAAAGGCCTGGCCAAGAACTGGACCCTTGTGTACATAGGCAATTTCCTTGGATCAATATTCGTGGCCTACTTCCTGGCCTACAAGTGCGGCTACTTCAACTCCATGCCCTGGGAGAGCTGGGCTGCAAGCGTCGCCAACACCAAATGCGGCCTGGACTTCACCACAGCATTCCTCAGAGGCATCGGCTGCAACTGGTTAGTATGTCTGGCAGTGTGGCTGGCCATAAGCTCTGAGGACGTCATGAGCAAGATCTTCGCCTGCTGGTTCCCCATAATGGCCTTCGTGACAATAGGATTTGAGCACAGCGTGGCCAATATGTTCTTCATACCCCTGGGCCTCTTCGTGGCAAATGATCCTGCTCTGACTGCAAGCCTGGCCGCAGCCAATGTATCCACTGCAAACCTGGTGGGCGCCACAGGCTGGTACAACTTCTTCATCACAAACCTGGTCCCTGTGACTCTTGGGAATATAGTTGGCGCAGCCCTCTTTGTGGCTGCTGTATACTGGTACATCTACCTCCATGGCCCGCTTTGCAAGGCCAGCAGCAAGTGATACTCGCGAAGGTTTATATCAAACCAGAGGAGAGTCCACTGCGGCTGCAAATGGCCGGCTGGAATGGTCTGATGATAGCAATTGTCGATTATGGGATGGGCAACCTGTTTTCCATCTACAATGCCATGGCTAGGGTAGCGGGCTCGCCCGAGATCGTCCGCGAACCCGAAGGCCTGAATGGGGCTTCTGCAATCGTGGTCCCTGGAGTTGGGGCTTTTGGCATGTGCATGGAGAGGCTCTCGAGGTTTGGGCCCGCCATTCATGAGGCTCTCTCTTCTGGTACCCCTATTCTTGGGATATGCATAGGCATGCAGGCCCTCTTCGAGCGCAGTGAAGAGAGCCCTGGAGCCAGAGGCCTGGGCTGGATTGAGGGCGAGGTAGTGAGGCTGCCTGACGGGGTGATGATACCCCAGATGGGCTGGAACAATCTTTCTATCAAGAAGGAGATAGAGATCTTTGATGGGATACGAGATGGAGACCTCTTCTACTTCGTGCATTCCTATTACTGCGTGCCAAAGGACAGGTCTGTGGTTTGCGCCACCACTGAGCATGGTGTGGAGATGGCGGCGGCTGTTGCCAAGGGCAGCTTATTTGCCACCCAGTTCCATCCCGAGAAGTCAGGGGCCAAGGGCTTAAAGATCCTGGAGAACTTCGTGAGGTTGACCAGATGCTAGCCAGGAGGATAATTCCCTGTCTGGACTGCGACCTGGGCGTTCCGGGCGGCAGGGTAGTCAAGGGCATAGAGTTCAAGCAGATCAGGTACGCTGGAGTGCCGTGGGAGCTGGCGGCCCGCTACTATGAGGAAGGGGCAGACGAGATAGTCTTCCTGGATATCACCGCATCCCATGAGCGCAGGGACACGATGGTTGAGGTCATCAAGAAGACCTCAGAGTCGGTCTTTGTGCCCCTCGCAGTAGGCGGCGGGATCAAGGCCGTGGAGGAGGCTAGAGCCATCTTCAATGCTGGTGCGGATAAGGTTACAGTCAACACCAGCGCTCTCAAGCGGCCGGAGCTCATAAGCGAGATCGCAAAGAGGTACGGCAACCAGGCCTGCACAGTAGCCATAGATGCCAAGAGGAGGTACAACCTGGAAGATGGCCGCGAGACTGTCTCGACCCCACAGGGCGAGTGCTGGTTTGAGTGCTCCTTTTACGGCGGACGCCAGTTCACAGGTATAGACGCCATAGCCTGGGCCAGGCGGGCTGAGGCACTGGGCGCAGGAGAGATCCTTCTAACAAGCATGGATCGCGACGGGACCTATGATGGCTTTGACATTCCTCTGACCAAGGCCGTCTCTTCCAGGGTAAGGATACCTGTTATTGCATCAGGCGGCTGTGCCAATGCCGAGCACATGTTCGAGGTCTTCGACCAGACAGAGGCCTCTGCAGCGCTGGCTGCAAGCATATTCCACTTCGGCGAGTGGAATATTGGCGATGTCAAACGATACCTGGCAGAGAAGGGCATACACGTGCGCCTTTAGCGCCACCTTTTTTATTAAGCCTGATTTGGAGTATGGGGAATGGGCACTATAGAGCTTACCAAGGCACCATGCAATATGCCCCTCGAGATAAAATCTCTAAACGGGGATTTTGGGTGGGAGAAGAGGTTTGAGTCAGTGGGCATAAGAAAGGGGAGGAGGGTTAGAAAGATCGTCTGCCAGCCCTTTGGCGGGCCGGTAGTGATCGAGGTAGACGGATCAAAGATCTCTCTTGGGAGGGGGATTGCATCCAGGATTGGGGTAGAGGTGATGAGATCTCCCTCCGGAAAAAGTTAATTTTAGGTCGAGATCAGCTCTTTTAACCTCTGTATGGACTCCATGGCCTGGGCTGACTCGTGGAGCTTCTCCTCCTCAAAGTGCCTTATTATATCATCAATGGTTGCATGCAGGGCGTAAACCTTCATGGGCCTGCCCTTGCCCTCCCTCTTGACCTCCCTCTCCTCAATCCAGTGGTTCTCGCGAAGGGTGCGCATGGCAATGCTCACCTCTGGCTGCCTCAGATCCGAGCCCATCTCTATCTCCCTTGATGAGGCCTCATCTACATTTGCCAGAAAAGTTATCAGGGTAGCTACATTTCTGGGCACGCCGAGGCTTCTCAAGGTATCGACGAACTCCATATCCTTGTCATCCAGGATCTTCACTGTGGACTCCTTCATATGATCACCATATTTTTTTATCAGCAATTACTTAATCATATAAATAATTTGTTTTGAAAAGGAAGGCCATTAAAATAACTCACTTAAACTAATTACTAAGATAATTATTCAGCCAAGGATAACCATTTACAGATAGCCGGGATTGTAATTCGCATTCGCAATAAATGCAATATTGCGTGGATAGTAATTTCAATGCGTTTACCCCTAATGATAGATATAAATAATTTCCAGGCATATAACTTCATTACTATAACTGAGCACCCTAGAGAAATCATTAGCCAAAAAGTTTATTAATTAAGTAATTAAACTCATATATGGGATCAAAAAGGGATTACTGTTGAGGGCAGGGGGTAGCATGAGCAAATCTAGGGGCATGATAATCGCATCTTTGATCATCCTTTATCTCTGCGTGCGGCTGAGCGGGCCCGATACCATGGCTGCGCAGGATATGGGGGTGGGGATGCCGGGGATATATGAGGTGGCCTCCAATGGAGAAGCCAGGATCTCTGTAACTGATATGCACAGGTATGATGCAATGGATCGCGCAGGCAGGTCCTGGAAGCTGACCATAGGCCTTGTGATCCAGAACAACCAGAGCCTGGGCCTACATGTGGACCCTGACTCTTTCCAGGTCCTGGATAGCAGAGGCCAGGCACACCTGCCCCTATCCAGAGAGCTGCTCAAGAACCCTCTAAGGCCCACCTGGGTTGGGGATGGTCAGGTAGTCCTTGGCAGCCTGGCATTCGAGATAGACAAGATGTCTGAGCCCGAGCTCTTGGTATGGAAGGATCAGGGGCTGGAGATAACGCTGAATAAAGAGATCAAGCCTCCTGGCGTTTTACACCCGCCTGGTGAGCCAGTTCCGGCTGGAAAGAGCATAGTGGGCATTGAGGGCATTTCCGCCTCATCTGACGGCCAGACATACCGCATAGACTATATACTGAAGAATATCGGCACCTATCCAATCTCCCTCCAGGAGAGGGCCTATGGAAAGTTCGCCCTGCTAACTGACAGCCACGGCATATCCTACTCGGCCCAGGACTACAAGATGCTAGGTCCAGCCATTCTTCCAGGCGACTCTATTGAGGGATACCTCTGCTACTATATGCCGGATGGCGCCCTGCCCAGGTACCTGCTCTTCTGGCCGCCAGACGACGATGCTGTCGTCTTCGACCTCTCCGGACGTTGACCGATCCAAAGGGATATCTCCACACAGGGAAATATTAGTTCATGATCTATGTCGAGGTGAGAAGAGAGGACCTCAGGGCTGCCAGGCTGGAGATAAAGAACCTGCCTGGCGCTATCTTTGGCGGGACCAGCCCCCTCCTAAAGCCGTTCATGAAGAAGCTGGAGGTCGTCTTGCCCCCAGAGCAGAGGGGCAAAGGCGATAGCTATGTTCTTGGAGCGCTGCACTCCCATGTCAGGTCCATACATGCAGATGAGGACCATATTTTGGTGGAGAGCGATGGAAAGAGTGTTGAGATCACCAGAACTGAGCTTGGAGATCTGATGGGAAACAGGTACCCTGCCACAGATCACCAGCGTCTGAACCTGCCCGGCCTGCTCTTCCTGCAGTCCAGCCCGGCCGTTCAGCAGATAAGCCTCTATAAGCTCAGGAAAGATCACGGCTTAAATATTCCTGAGGGCAGAAGGACTCTGAGGTATATCTTCCACCTCATGACGGTTTCTATTGACGCCGATGAGGAGAAGATCAGGATTGGATTTGACCTTGGCCGCCTGCCAAAAAGTGCAAATCTTAAAACGCCGTAAATATTCTAGCTCGAGTTACGATATTTCAAGGCGTCACCATAGGAGAGGGGGCTGTAGTGGCATCTGGGGCTAGTCGTGACCCACGATGTGGAGCCCTGGACTGTGGTTGCAGGAGTTCCTGCAAGGGCCCTGAAGCCCAGGCCGATTGTAAAATACGCCCTGAACACCAAAAGGCCTGAGAAGCTCCATTGAACCTGAAACAATTTCAGAAATGATATCCCAGATCAAGCCCTGAGATGACACCCCTAAAAGAACGGCCAGTATGGAAGAGGTTCGTGCAGGCGAGGACGAGCATCATAGCCCTTTGTATCTATATCGCCTCGTCTCTGGCCTTCACATATCCTGTTGCGATCACGTCTGGAAAGATCCCGGGGCTGAACGGGGACGTTTTCTGGTACCTCTGGGACATGTGGTGGTTTAAGAAGGCAGTTCTTTGCCTGTCCAATCCGTATCATACTCCATACGTATTTTATCCAACCGGCGTGGACCTCGCCTTCTCTGAGATATCTCCATTCAACGCCGCTGCATCTATCCCGCTGCAGATGGCCTTTGGCCTTATCGGCGCATACGAAATAGTGTGGATCTCAACCTTCGTGTTCTCTGGGTTTGGGGCTTTTCTTCTGGCCAGGTATCTTGTTGGAGACGCCTGGGCTGCATTCGTATCAGGCTTGATATTTGCTTTCTGCCCATACCGATTTGCTCAGGGTCTGGGGCATCTCAACTTGATCACCACTCAGTGGATTCCATTTTACATCCTGTTCTTCATCAAGGCAGTCAGGGATGGTCAGAGAAAGGATGCCCTGTATTCAGCCCTGTTTTTGGTGCTTGTAGGGCTGAGCAGCTATTATTATCTCGCTTTTTTGGCTGCCTTCTCCATGATCTACCTTCTGTACCGCAGGTGGGTCGAGGGCAGATCCCTGACAAGAGATGCCCTGGCAAGCCTCGCCATTGGCGCCCTGGCCTTTGCAGTAGCCTATCTGCCTTTTGCATATCCTCTGCTAAGAGAGCTTGTATATTCCAAATCCAGCTATGTGTACCAGGGCGGCTTTGAGGAGTTCTCTGCGGATCTTATAGGATTCCTGATACCGCCAGCATGGCACCCGGCATTCGGGGGGCTGGTCGCCCCGGTTTACAGCGGCCTGGCTGGGAATGTCGTTGAGAATACTATATTTGCCGGATATGCGGTCCTCATTCTATCTGCGCTGGCCATGCTGAAGGTCAGATCAAGCGAGACCAGGTTCTGGGGGATATCAGCCGCCGTTTTCATGATCCTGAGCCTTGGACCTGTTCTTCACATCAATGGCTGTAGCAGCCTTCGCTTTATGAGCCATGACCTGTATCTGCCTCTGCCTTACTCCCTGCTCATGCATATCCCGGTCTTCTCAATACTCAGGGCGCCAGCCAGGTGGGACATAATGATGATGCTCTGCCTGGCACTGCTGGCAGGGTACGGCCTGAAGCATCTTTTTAGAGTATATGGTGGGAGGAGCGACCTCAAAATGCTGGCGATCGCCGTGGCTGCGTCCGCCCTGATCCTCTTTGAGTTCCTGGCAGTGCCCTATCCAATGGAAGACGGCCATGTGCCAGAGATCTACGGGAAGATGGCCAGAGAGCCTGGAGATTATGCGGTGCTGGAGCTGCCAAACTACCTGCCCACAATGACATATCCTGACTACATGTATTATCAGACCACTCACCAGAAGAAGCTTGTCAACGGCTATGTATCCAGGACACCCGATTACGCCTACGAGTTCTCGCTCATGACGCCCCTGATTGAAGACCTTATAGACCTGGATCGATCAGTTCCATTCAAGGATATCTTGAATCAAAGCCTGCCTGGGATTGCCCAGTCAGTCCTTGGATATTACAATATAAGGTACATTATAATACATGATGATATCGTCGATTACACCTATGGTTATCGCACTACTGAAGACAGTCGCATATCTGATGAGCAGCTTCGAAGGGCCATGGGCATCTTAAACGCCTCTGAACTTACTCCACGGGCTTACGAGGGCGGGTCTCTGATAGTATATAGCGTGGATAAGGGAGCGTCCGGATCTTTTATGGAGCTCAGAGGGGGATGGTATGGCACCGAGTATCCAGACGGCCAGCCCACGCGCTGGATGAAGGACCGGGCTGAGATCAGGATATTCTCTGATCAAGATCGCCATGCCAATCTGAGCATGAGCGCTCATGCCTACCACAAGCCGAGGACATTGGAGATATACTGCAGCGGCAAGCTGTGCTCCAGATCTGCGGTATCCACTGACCCGGGCCACATAAAGACGGAGATCTCCATCAAGAAGGGCATGAATAATGTGAGCCTATACATGCCAGAAGGGTGTGAAAGGCCAGTCGATGTAGAGGGATCTATGAACACCGATAGCAGATGCCTAAGCCTGGCCATCAGCAACGTCACTGTAGATGCTGAATCATGATTCATCAATGCCTCGCCGCCGCTGCATGCTCCGACCCCTTTTTCAGGGAAATCATCCTTGCATTTAGCCAGTCATCTCAGCATCAGGCATAAAACAAAAGATATTAATCTCTTCAATTAATAGAGCGCAAACAAATAGAACATCACAGCTCACCGCCTGTTCAGTATGGCGATCAGTATGAAGTACAGCAGCAGGAATATGACCACCTGGCTGGATACCTGCATCTGGGCGATCAGGATATACACAGTGAGCAGGAATATGGCCGAGAGGGCAAGTGTTATCATGGAGTCTGAGCTGCCCCATTCAAACTTCTGTGGCGTGGGCTGGAGGCTGGCCAGCTCCTTGGCGGTCCTGATGCTCACAAGAGCCTCATGGCTGTTGCTTGCCATCTTCTTCTCGGCCTCTGAGATGAGGTTGTTTATTTTACCATTTATCTCAGTGCGGTCGTCTCTCCTCCTGCTGTACCCAACATTGACTATGAAGAAGAGCACCCCTGCTGCCAGTGTGATGAGGATGGTTTCTGCGTTTCCCATTATGGGACTTATTATATCTGCCATATTTTCTTTTTTTTGTTTGCCATGTATAAATAACCTTTGCTATATCTATACTGTGATATTCAATTGGCCAAAGATCCATGCCAGTCTTTAAATAAATCTGGAATTAAGGCATTATCCGGATTATGCAGGCATTTTCATAGGAATCATCGCCAAGTCTGCCTGCCATCTATATACGACTGGCAAAGAATAGGGCTGAAAACCACAAATAACAAAAAGGTTGAAAGAAGCAGCCCGATCTAAGGCTGATATGTATCATCATAGCCCATGGTCTGATCCCAGGTCTCCTCTGCATATTCCTGATCCAGCTCACCATAGGGGTCCACATTATATCTGGCAGAAGAGGACTGAAGTCCAGACCACACCTGGGAGTGGCCCCCATCCAAGGCCTGGTCGAAGCTGGGATTGTAGTGAATATAGCTGGCATACTGGCGGTACATATCATTCTCCTGCCTTAAAGCTCCCAGCCTATCTTTGACTCCCTGGATCTCAAGCTTTGTAGAGTAGGGATTGGCATACCAGTTCTCCCAGAGCCGGTTCCTGGCCATCTGAGCCTGCCACCTGGCAGACATCAGGTTCAGGAATTGGTTCTCATGCAGCCTCGCTCTGGAAGCCCAGATCTCGAACATGGCAGGCACTCCAGGGCTTCTCATGTACCATGGCACGAAGTTCCTGCAGCACTGCGAGCGATCTGGACAGGACCCGCAGGGGCCTGACCCATAAGACCAGTAGTATCCACTTGTCCCGTAATTGGCGTCGGATCCATAACTGGCTCCGGGTACATAAATGGCCCCGGCGTTAGAAGATTGATCTGATGTTGTTGACTGATAGCCGAGCGCATAAGCATTAGAATTAGGCTGGCTCGAATCAGACTGGTCTGCTTGGGCCAATGCCATGGGGATTATCCCAGCGCTTGCCATCAGCAGAACCATCATTCCAAATGAAATACCCCTCTTAAACATGTAACACCCTCCTCAGGAGCAGAGCTGGCAGGTATGGTGCCAGATGGGCTCGGTCCTAATAGACAGCGGAATATCCTGGCTGTACTTTCCGCTCTTAAACTCTTGTATGCTGTCCAGGACTGCCTTGCTGCCTGATGACGCCTGGACCGAGCCCACCTGCCTGCCTGAGACCTGGCCCTTAACATCCTTCTCTATCCTGACCACGGCATACTCAGCAGGGTCATCGACATCAGCAGTATCGTTTAGAAAGAGAAGCCCCTCATACTCATATCCTCTGCACAGAGGCCAGGCGTGGTTGGCAAGGACATCTGCCAGCTCTCCTGCCGTATCTATGCCCTTGATACAGAACGTCCTATCTGCATGTTTCATAGCTCCTGAGCCTCCTTAATGATATAGTGGGTTCAAAAAGTAAATAGTTTTCTGAGAGATATAGATATAATACGCGGGTCATAATACCTCTACGGTGTCAGAAACAGTCCTTGCTCCGGATTCTTCTCTCTTAATACATACTCAAATTAGATTTATAGATTTTAGCAGATGAGCTGATGGATCAAAGCATGAAAAATATCGGCCGAGGCGATGACGCTTCGGCCCTGCAGTCGGCATCACATTATGAGATGCCGGAGCTCCCACAGGAGCTTGGGGTTGAGCTTGAAGAGCATGCGCAGCATTCCACGAAGGTCCATCTTGGCAATGTCCTCGGCTGCCAGAGATCCCAGGAGCTGGTTTAGATCTTCATCAGTGAGCTTGACGAAGAACTCTTTGTACTCATAGCTCTTGGCCAGGTGTTTGCCGATATCAGCGCGCCAGCGGTCCTCGTACTCCTTGAGCCCTGCAATGCTTACATCCCCTGCAGAGATTGCCTTGGCCGCAACCTCGCCGGCTATGACCCCGGCCTTCATGGCGTTTAGTATCCCGCCCCCGGTCAGCGGGTCGCTCTGCCTGGCCGCATCTCCAACCAGCATGATGCCATCTGCAGTTGTAGTATCTATCACTCCTGCCACCGGGTCACCTCCAACCACCATCTCCACTATCCTGCCGTTTGGAATCCTGCGATCAACGAACTCGCGCAGCAGGCGCAGAGGTGCACCGGGCTTGGATTTGGACCCAAGAATGCCTATGCCCACATTGGCCAGATTCTTGCCTTTGGGGAAGATCCAGATATAGCCTCCTGGAGCCATCTCGTTGCCGAAGAAGAATTCACAGTAATCTTCATCGATGCTCTCATCCTGGACCAGGAACTGGGCACAGGTGGAGATGTCCTTAGGTTTTAGGGTGGTATCAATTCCAGCCCATCGCCCCACCTTGGACTCCACGCCGTCTGCGCCAATGACCAGTGGAGCCTCAACCTCTAGAGCCTCGCCTGACTGCAGCGCTCTGATGCCGCCTATGCGGCCGTCCTTCTTGATCAGTCCCAGGGCACGTGTCTTGACCATAACCTTTGTTCCGGCACGGGCCGCATCCATGGCCAGGGACCGGTCAAAGATCTTCCTCTCCAGGACGTAGCCTACCTCGGCTCCGGCCCTGTCCTCGGACATGACGATCTCGGTCCCATTTGGGGCATAGATCTTTGCGCCCTTGACCTCGGCCGATATCCATTTGGGGTCGAGCTTCACAAGCTGTGCAAGCGAGCTCTTGGACACACCCTCAGCACACCTGACAGGGTCGCCAATCTCCTGGCGCTTCTCTATCATGACCACGTCCAGGCCGGCTGCGGCTGCGACCTTTGCGGTCATTGACCCACCTGGGCCTGCGCCCACTACCACCAGATCACACTTCATTTCTTGACCTCCAGTGCGCCCACAGGGCATATCTTGGTGCAGATGCCGCACTCTGTGCACTCCTCCGAGACCTCAAGCCAGGTCTCAACTAGCTCCAGGGCACATTTGGGACAGGTCCCTACACAGGCCCCGCAATAGCAGCACTTGTATCGGTTAATGGAAGGCAGAATATCACATCCAGATATTGTAATCGTCGATCTGACCAGAAATCAGATCGCCCTTACATATAAACTCAGTGTACAACAGGCGTGCCGGTCAAATCCTGGGCAGGCTAAATCCTTGGCAGGCCCTTGACTCGACTTGCCCAGGCCCTAAAAGAGAATCAGATTATCTGGCCTCTGAGGGACCAGAGAAGCTTTGGGTTGAGCTTGAGAAGTGCCCGAAGCATTGACCTCAGGTCCATCTTGGATGTGTCCTCTCTTATCAGTGAGTGGAGAAGGGCGTTTAAATCGTCATCTGTGAGCTTGACGAAGAACTCCTTGAGCTCATAATGCCTTTGAAGCTGCCTTCCCATCAAATCCTTCCACTGGTCCTCATATGCCTCCAGTCCATCCCGGCTGACATCGCCGCTGGACATGGCCTTTGCAGCAATCCCGCCTGCCAGCTCGCCTGCGACCATGCCGTTAATTATCCCTCCACCTGTCAGCGGATCGGAATGATGGGCTGCATCTCCAACCAGCATGACTCCGTTTCCGGTCATGGCATCGAGCTGGGGTGCCACAGGCACACCTCCCACATCCATCTCCAGGATCTTGCCATCAGGCAGGCGGCTCTTCACAAACTCCTGAAGCAGTCGCAGCGGATCTCCCTGTCTGGACTTGGACCCAAGCACCCCAAGGCCCACATTGGCCAGCTTATCCCCTTTGGGAAATATCCAGGCATACGCCCCTGGAGCAATTCTATTACCTAGATAGAAATGGCAAAAGTCATCCTCAATGGACCTGTCCTGGACCAGGAACTGGGCAGCAACCTCTATGTCCTTGGGTTTTAGGGCTGTATCAATTCCAGCCCATCGACCCACCTTGGACTCAACTCCATCTGCGCCAATGACCAGTGGAGCCTCAATCTTCTCTATCATGACCACGTCAAGTCCGGCTGTAGCTGCAGCCTTGGCAGCCATTGACCCTGCAGGACCTGCTCCCACAACCACCAGATCGCACTTCATGCCCTTACCTTCAGTGCGCCCACAGGGCATATCTTGGTGCAGATGCCGCAGTTGATACACTCATCCGCGACCTCTATCCAGGCCTAGCAGCACTTGTACCTGTTGACATAGGGCAGACGACCACCGCCTATCCATACCTTATCTCAAAGTTCACCAAGTCCCGGCACTTCACCTCAGAGAGCTCCATTCCAGAGACCATGGACCCTGCAGGTCCGGCCTTCATCAGGCTCAAGAGCTCTCCTACCATCTTTCGTTCTCCCTCCAAGACAGCCTCCACGCCGCCTCCTGGAAGGTTTCTCACCCAGCCGTTGACTCCCAGCTCCTGAGCCTTGGACCTGGTGTAGGATCTGAAGTTGACGCCCTGGACCAGGCCTGACACCCTGACGTGAACGCAGATCATGCCCTCTCAAGCTCCGGATACCAGGTCTATAAGCGCCTTCCTCTGGTCCTTAGCCTTGATTATGCCAGAGGCCAGGAGAACGCCCTCCGATCCCAGATCAAGTGCAGCGCGAAGGTCTTCTCCTGTGGTGATGCCTGCGCCGCACAGCACGCCTACGCCTGGCTCTATCTTCTTTACAGCATCCACAGACCCCCTGACGACCTCAGGATCGGCCTTGGATACTGGTATGCCCGACCCTATGAGCTCTGGAGGCTCCACTGCCACATAATCGGGCTTCATGGCCGCTGCTGCACGGGTGGTGGCCACATTATTGGTGCAGACTATGGTTGTAAGGCCCACGGCCCTGCAGGCTGATATGGATGCCTCAATCTCGGCTAGCTTTAGCCTCCTCTCAGAGTGGTTGATGAGAGTGCCGCTGGCTCCGGCTGCCTTGATTGAGGCTGCAGTTATGTGACCTGTATATCCGCCAAAACCCACCCCATCCACATGCTGGGCGAAGACTGGGATCTTGACTGCCTCGCGTATGGCGTGGATATCGGCCACCTGGGGCACGACCACTATCTCGGCATTGTATTCCTTTGATACGTCTGCGCAGATCTCAGAGAGACGCAGGGCGGCCTCGCCCGTGGTCTCCTTGTAGGTCTTAAAGTTGAGCACTATTAAAGTCATTATATCCCTCTTAATCACTTTCCCTTTTAGCCAAATTTCATATTAAAAGTATCTCAAAAGGAGATCAGGTTGTGCATATCTTCTGCCCGTGGTGGTCGGATTTAAGGGCGTTGTAATATTGTTCATAGGCCTCTGGAAGGAGGCACTCTCCTGTAAAGATCATCTTCACCTGGCCTTCGGATATCATGGCTATCAGGGGAAGCATCCCTGTCTTCTCCTGGTGGAGGATGTGGTACAGGAGGCCGCGGGGGTCTGAGTAGTCCAGCTTTACGAGCTTGATTTCTCTGTGCCGCTTTAGAAAACTCTCCAGCTCGGGCTGGCTTCTCTGGCATATGGCACAGCCCTTCCTGCCTATGAAGAGCACGATCGTATGCTCACACCGGCACAGGGACTTGACCAGATCCTCTGCCGGGCCGTAGGCCTTCTCTAGAAAACTGGATACGTTATCGCTCAGCTCATCCTCTGGAACTCCGTATTTATCTGCCAGCTCACTCTTGAGCCTCGAGCGCTGAGCCTCGAGGAAGGCCTGGACTAGGCCCATGAGATCCATGTGAGGGGCTGTATTGCTCATGCCATAAAACTATAATGGTGATTATGTCTAAAAGGATGATAAACTCCTGAGGGCAGGAATGATGTTCGTATTTCAGGCCAGTACCTGCTCCTTGAGGATATACCTTATCAGATCTTCAGAGAGCTTAGTCTCCCTCTGGACGCGCTTGACAGTCTCATCAACGCTGTTGCCCTCGGCCATGAGGTTGGATATCCTGCGTATTACCTTCTCGCTCACTGTATAATATTCATCTATATCCTTTCTGTGTCCCCAGACATCGCCCCTCAGAAGCTCCACTCCCTGGATCTCTAAAAACTGCTGGGCTGCCTTGGACATGGTCTCATGATAAGAAGGTGGTATCTGAACTGCCCTCAGCCTCGGACAGGACTGCACCAGGCCCATGACGTCCATATTTGAGGCCCGAAATGCCAGATGAACTACTTGCTCATTGCGATTTAGATCTGTAATCTCTTTCTTAGAACTTACTACCCTCAGTTTCATGGAAGTTAGATATGCTCTTAAAATATTTATAGATAATGGTAATCATAGTAATCCAGTGTTAGATATACAAAAGGGAGAAACACGATCTATAAAATATTTAGGTATTTGCACAATGTACATAAAATATCTACGAAGATATGCTGCCCTTGCCAATCCCTTTTATTACATACAGGCAGATATATCAAGCCCCTGCTGTCATAGCCCAGTTTTTGAGACAGATGAATGTGACTGGCTCGATAAGACATAGCCCGTAAAAAATAGGACTGATTTAGCGCTGACCTTGCAGACGAGATCAGAAATTGCAATACTGACACTAAATAAATATCTCATCATCAATGCATAAAGTCTTTCCTGAAGGACCTTATGGCCTGAGAGCAGTTTGAGAGCAGGCGGCCAGCCATTGACTGGCTGGGCCAGGACCCAAGGCCGCAGTCAGGCCCCGCACACCTGAGCCTGTCGCCAAGCATGGCATGGGCGCTGTCCAGGCGCTTCCTCATGGTCTCTGGCGATTCCATGCCCAAGATCTCCCTCTCTAAAACTGCAGGCTCGTCCCACAAGTTCTTGCCTTGGAGATCGTTGAGTTTGGCAGCCATTGATAAAATATCGGTCCTGGCGATCCCGGCACGGATGTATTTATCAGACCCCTCTAGAAGCTTCCTGTCAATGAGCTGGAGGTAATCCGGATGGGACGCCGATTCTATGCCTATTATCTTGATGCCCTTTACTCTGCAGCAAAGCTCAACGAAGAGCGGTGAGTGCAGGTGGACCTCACAATCCATGCCCCAGCAGGGCTTTGATGCTATCTCCAATGCCTGGATTAATTCATCATCAGAGAATATTATGCCCGAGTTCATGCCAAGGCTTGGCTCGTCCAGTGAGGTTATGGCCACGTTGCTGGCTTCCAAGGCTTTCCCCAGGAACCGCGAGACCGACCTTGCCATGTCATAGAGGATATCCGTATACTGTGTGGACCCAAAGGCCGAGAGGTAGAGCTCTATTGGTCCTGTGACGCAGACCCGGATAGGCCTGCCCGAGCAGACCTTCTCCAGGGCTTCTAGCTCGAATATCTCGGCGTACTCAGGCTTGATCAGGTATGGGCTCTCGTACATCTTGGGGTCCTCTATCTTGTCCATGAACATCCTGATCATATCCCTGAACTGGGGGTAGGTTGGGACCTCGACTCCTGCCGCGACCTTCTGGGCCATGGCGTCCCTGACCAGGTCCGCATATTTCTGGTCTTGGGAAAAATTACCACCCTTTACTCCCTTGGGCAGAGGAAAGCTGCCTATATCATCGAAGAGCAACGCCGATTCTTCTTTGGACTGCGACATTTAAGATTCCGCCTGGCTGCCTGATTATATATGCGCCTACTATTTTATGTGCTGCTATTTTTCTGGGTTTCTAAACCGGGGTGATCGCTGATAGGATAGCTAGCATAGTTAATAGGACCGCTAGCCCAGCAGCTCCTTCAGATAGGCCTTGAGAGCGCCGTAATCAGCATTCAGGTTATCAAACTTCTCTGGAAGCTGGTCCAGCTTGGCCATGACCTCGGGCACCTTAGGAGCAATGCCTATCAGCCTCACTATCTCCTCTGGGAACTTGGCCGGATCTGCGGTCTCAAGAGATGCGCAGGGACTGAAGTCGCCCTCAGTCTGGAGGTACCTCATGAGTCCTGCAAAGCCCACAGCTCCGTGGGGCTCCAGGACCACGCCGTACTTTTCATAAGCTTCCTTTATTGTAGACCTGGTCTCCTGGTCAGAGATTGAGACTGCAAAGAGGTCGCGCCTCATTGCATCCAGGTCAGGGCTCCTGCTTACATGCCCCAGCTCATCCATCTGGCCGCCGTACAGCGAGAAGACCCTGGCAAGGTTGGAGGGATGGCCAACGTTCATGGCGTTTGAGATGCAGTTCCTGCTCGGTCGTATGGGCTTGTACACGCCTGTTGACATGAACTCCGGGAACTCGCTGTTCTCATTTGTCGCGACAACGAACTTCTCTGTTGGAAGGCCCATCTTCATGGCTATGAGGCCGCCCATGAGGTCTCCGAAGTTGCCGCTTGGAACTGAGAAGACTATCTTTTCGCCGTCCTTGGCCAGGCGGGAGTAGGCATAGAAGTAATGGACTGCCTGGGGCAGGAGCCTGCCGATGTTTATGGAGTTGGCTGATGATAGGTTAAAATTTTTCAGGTCTGGATCTGCAAAGGCGATCTTTACCAGGGCCTGGCAGTCATCGAACTTGCCCTCCAATGCTACCGCATGGACGTTCTTCCCAAGCGTGGTCATCTGCCTTCTCTGGCGCTGTGTAACCTCAGTCCTTGGGAAGAGGACCACTACCTCTATGTTGTCCAATCCATAAAATGCCTGGGCCACTGCCGAGCCTGTGTCTCCAGAGGTGGCGGTGAGGATGACAATGCTTGATCCTTCCTGGCGCAAGAAGTACTGGATAAGTCTGCCCATAAGCCTGGCTGCGAAGTCCTTGAATGAGCAGGTGGGACCCCTGTCCAGGCGCATCAGGTATTTTCCGTCGAACACTCTCTCAAGGGGCAGGTCGTAGTTGTAGGCGTCCTGCAGTAGAGATTTTAAAGCCTGGTCGGGTATGAGATCGCCCAGGTAGGGGTGGAGGACATGGTAAGCAACCTCCGGGTAGCTCAGGTTTGAGAGCTGATGTATCTCTTCTCGGGTCAGCAGGGGAATCTTTTCTGGCATGTACAGCCCCTTGTCGGGGGCCTGGCCACGCAGGAGGGCGCTTCTGAAATCGACCGGCTCAGAGTCGCCATTGGTGCTGAAGAACATGATGGTCATGGGTAAGAGAAGAAGTAGATGAACTCTTTTTTAATCCTTCGCCATGGGCGAGCAACATTCATAGTTTGGGCGGGCCAGGCATCCAGGCAGAGGGGTACGGCTCCCTGCCTGGCCAAAAGGAGCCAGAACAGGGCCGTGATGATGTTCCTCTTCCCTGGCTGGAAGAATATAGGTCCTATAATATCGCCAGTCTTAAGGCGACCAGACAAGCCTAACGCCAATGGCGCCCTCGTCCCCGGACTTGGCCAGGAAGGCTCCGCCCTCGGTGTCAAGCTTTATGCTGAAGTCTATCTCTGCGCCTGTGGGTCTGCTGGCTTCTTCCACCCCATCAAGTGTCGCAGTGAAGCGCTCGGCCATGCTCTGGATGATGTTCATGGCGCTCCTCATGGAGCTGGCGGACTCTATGGCCACGTCCTCCCTGGAGAGTGCCGATAAGCTGACCTGTCTCACCCCTGGCCTTGGCACAAGCTCTACCAGGATCGACGGCACATTGCCTTCTATGCGGGATATCCTATCTTCTACACTGGCTCCTGCCATAAACTAAAACCTCCATATACAGTGAATATTATGGACATTCTAGATTAATAAATATAGTGATGTGCCAGATGAATATGATGCCAGGCGAAAAGGAGCATCTGGAGTCGATCAACCCCGGGACTGAAGGCCGGTGAGAGCATCACTTGAGCATCAATCAGGCAGCATCAACCTGCCCTGTATGAGCTGGAAGTGCGGGTTCCAGGCCACCTCCCAGGCATGACCGTCAGGGTCGGCAAAATATCCCGAGTATCCACCCCACTGTGCATCTCGCGCTGACCTCAGAATGCGGCCACCGGCCTCGACGGCTTTTGAAAGGGCCCAGTCGACCTCATCCTTTGAGGTGACGTTCTGGGCTAGAGTGATTCCGCCAAAGCCGCCAGTGTCCTCGACCTGGGCGTCTGCAGCGAGTAAATGGCGTGGATACAGGGCTAAAGCCGTGCCCGTGCTGAGCTTAAAGATAGCAAAATCTCCAGTGCTTGCACCAGACATCGGCCATCCAAGACCGTCCCTGTAAAAGCGAACAGCGCGATCGAGGTCAACTACGCCCAGAGTAACGATATTCAATCGGGGTTCCATTTTCGAGCATTGGTCCATCTGTCTTAAGTTAGCCGGCGAATTCAATCTCATTATCGATGCACCACTGACGTAGTGCCTCTTTCTCACTTTGGTTCTCAAAATCGTACCAGCTCTGAAGCAGTCCCTTGAGCCTCAGAAGATCCTTGAACCGCCCATAAGCTCCCCGGCTGCAAAAGATCTGCTGGACAAGGGGATATTCGTCTGAAAGGTGCAGCTCGACAAACTCAAAGACAAGTCTCTGACCCAGATCAAGATCATTCTTATGTGGGATCTGTATGAATATATCGCCCTCTATATCATCGCTTATTTCATCTATGCACCCTGACTCAGAACGGCAATATATCCGGCCAGTATCTTTGCTGAGGATTGCGGTGTGCATGCCGTATTCGTCAGAACTCACGAAGAAGAAGGCGTCTTGGATCTCGCTAAATGTGGCCATTATCCACCAGGTCTCCTTTTTCCATCCCTTTGCTGATCAGAGCTGTTCTATGGACGCGATTGGATCTGTCAAAGTTAACTGCCATGCTTTTCGGTTTTGGCGCATCTTCACAGCTGCGGTCAGATGTGCCTTATAGCCTGCAAGGCTGTGCGCAAACCGCCTTCGATAAAACCCTGGAAGTCAGAATAAGCCTCGCCGCAGATGTGGACGTTCTTATCTATCGAATAATCTGACAGAGACGCACCATGCAATGAGAATGCAGTTAACTCTCCCATCGCCTTTTCAACACGGACTCCAGCTTTCCAGATATGGCAACCCGCCTCAAAGGGCTCCCGGCTCCAATCCCTGATACCAAAACTACTTATTGATCCAGCCTCTGCTTCTATCTCTCTGATATCCGTATTATCAGGATTTGATCGCAGATATCGAAGGTAGCCTTCAACGAGACGTTGATCGAGGTTGAGCTCTGCTTTTAAATGCTCTTTTAGCTGTACAAATGGCCTCCAGTAGGTCATACTTGGCTGGTCACCGTAAACCATGACCATTCCACGTTTGATGCCTCCATCCCTCCTAATGGCATAGTGGATCTCCCTTGCCGGAGTAGATGAGGCTCGCGTCTGCGTTGGTGTGGACTCATTCCACCAGGGTTTCTCACTCACAAAAAAGCACTTTAATAATGGGAGAGGGATTACAGAATCAGCCAGATCTCCAGTATGTTTGGGTAAGTGAGGTCGAAGCTGCATCAGAGGAGAGCGAGGCAATGCCAGCACAACATGCCTTGCCAGTGCTTTAACTTCGGCATGGTCGGTCCTGAACTCAAGCAAGACCTGACCATCCGGCTGGGGAGAAAGGGCTGATAACCTGTGGTTGAGATGTAATGAGATAGAAGGTTCTGATGCAGGGCTCAACCTGCGAACTAGCTCTTGTACAATGGACTCCACCCCTTGTTTTATGCCAACCAGCTCCTCACGGGGGTGTAATCCGCGAAGCCAGAAGATGATCCACTCTGCGGCATTGGGATTGAAGTGAATGAAATGGTAAAACGTTCCATAAGTGATGATTTTGCTTACTGCACTGTGGCTGAGGACGAGGCTGAGTGCATTCCAGAGCCCCATCTGGTAGAGAGGCTTGCCATTATATTCTGCCTTGTTGCGCACAAAGCTGTAGTAATCCTCATCAAGAGCCGCCCACCATTCCCAGTGCCCGGGGTCGCTTGGGTCGTTCATATCTCCGCCGCTTGCATTCAGGATGCGCAGGATTCCCAGTGCCAGAAGCTCAAGCGCTGTCAGCTTGCGGCCATGGCGCTCACCTCCTGATTCATCGTAAGTCAGATCAAAGAGAGAATCAGGGTCGTTTGCTGCTGTGTAGGGGACGAAGTGGTATGTCTCCAATCCAAGCTCGGCTATGAGGTCCATTAGAAGAGGCTGAGCCATCTTCTCAAAGCGCATCGGACCGTATTCGGCTAAGAATCCACCCATATCAACGGTCTCAATTCGACCTCCAAAGCGACCTGTGCCTTCAAATAGAGAAATTTCATGACCAGGACCTTTTAGCTGTTTTAGTTTGTAACAGGCATAGAGGCCGGTGATGCCTCCTCCAACTATGATTGTATCAGAATTGATGATATCGGGCACTGCATCTCTCCCTGTATTATTAATTGATGGATTCGGCGTCAGTTGAAGCAAGAAGCATTCAGACAATCTTAAGGTTTTCGCTCAGTACCCTGTTCCTCAGCTTCGCCATATTCGGGGCCGTGAAGGGCTCGAAGATGATCTGATGGCTGGTTTTGTACTTCCCTGTTTTTAGATGACTGATCGTGTTCATCCACGGATGGACCCTTGTCCGTTGTGAATCATGAGATGCACCTACAGACTTCTTTAGACAGGAGATTTTGCACAGACCAGTGAACACTGCAACATTTCGACATATTTCTGACAAATAAGACCTGAAAAAAAGAGAAGATCGACATTTAACAGCGCCGAGCCGTGTGCTGGCACACTCAACAGCCATTATGCCGTTAAAAAGGGCTGGTGTTATCCCCTCCTACACCCCTGCCGATGATACTAATCCTATGCGGGCTTCCCAGAGCGGTGCTGGTGATGACCAGCGTTGTCCTGTTGCTTTCCGTAGACGCCGGAAAGTACTCTATCGTGAAGTTGATCGATGCGCCGTTGGCGATCGTCTGGTTTAGTGCATCCCACCTGAAGATCGCATCGGGACGCGAGGCTGGTGCAGATACAGTGATGCTGCTGCCAGTGGTGTTCTCGATGATCAGATCATGGCTGCCTATCGCCCCGACCTGGACGGTTCCAAAGTTGATGCTAGATGGCCTGAAGTGGAGTCCAGGCCGACGCTCGGCGTTTGAGGACGTAACGCACGCACCTGAATCGCCGTCGCCCAGGCGAACTCCGTCTAAGGGCGTCGGCCTCACGCTTGAGCCGCGGATGATGCCGCTTGGGCCTGTGCCAGAAAAGCCGGGGAAAGGCACTGTCTGGTCGTGGACTGAGAAGTGAAGATGATCTTCAACCGAGTTGCCGGTATCGTTGACCAGTCCCAGCCTTTGTCCAGTGAAGACCGCCATCCCCGTAGAGACCGAGAGCATGAACGGGCCGGCGAGATGCAGGTAGCGGGACATAAAACGAGGTGTTCCTGTGGCAGGATCATTATGCATTATCTCGACCGTATTTGACCTGCTCGGATCGCTGGAGGTTGTGCCTGCCGATGCCCCAATCACAACTCCGGAAAGCGGAGCCAGCACAGGCGTGCCGCTGGACTGGTGAAGGAAAGGAACGCCCTTCTTGTAACGGGTAAAGTCGATGGAGAATGCATCGACGCCTGTATGGGTCGTTGGTTGATTGTAGTAAAGTCCTCTGGGGCCAAATCCGCAGGCGTTGTTGGAGAAGGCGAAAGCCAGTGCCTCACGAAAGAGCGGGGGGGTAATTAAGAGCGTATGCGACAGACCAAAGAACTCCAACAGGCCCCCTGCCATCATGCTTCTTTGAGACGGCCAGGGTGCAAGCAGCGAGATTGGGAGCGGCTGATTAGTTTGGCGCTGAGCTGGGCGCCACCTCTCCAGCCAGTTTTCATTTGCCGCACAGATCCCCAGGCCCGTCCACTGCCAGCCCTTTGCGCTGCGCGTTAACATAAATACGACTTCTCCCTGGAACCACTGGCCACTCCAGCCTTCAGTTAGCAGATACTTCTTTGCGCCCTCTCCAACAAGCGGCTCTCGAACTTCGACATCGCTCTCGAGCAGATCATCGAAGAGGTGGCTGAGGATATCGACCTCCTCGAAGGCAATCTCGCCGCCCACTGGACCTACTGCAAAATGGGTCTGTGATGCTAGATTGGTCAGTTGATTTGTATCATAGCGGGTAAGCGCCGCTGAGAGCGCCTCGGCCAGGGAGGGGGCATTTCGAGCGTACAGTGTGTTTGGGGATTCCAATCGCATCAATGCTCGCCTTGCAAGTTCCGCAGGATCTTCAGTTGAAGGGACTGGAGTCTTGCCGGCCGCGGACCGATAGAGGCTCGCCGCCAGATCGTCTCTTCCCATCTCTTCTGCAACCAGGCCCGCTTCAAAGAGCGCCTCGTTCTTGTAAGAAGAAGATTCTGCCATCTCCTGAAACGTCCTGATCGCAAGCTCTGATTCGCCAGCGTTCGCCGCAGCCTGCGCCTTGTGACGCAGTGCTGCATGACTGAAATCAATTCCTGACATAAATGGCTCGGCATTGTGGGCGGAGTCAATAGCGGCATCAAATGCCTTGTAGCATTTATCGTAATGAGCCTCTCGCGCCAGGTTTTCTGCAATCCAGAGCATGTATGCCTGCGAAACTGGAGAACGCGGCTCTGAATCGACAGCATTGTGCAGTTTATCGTTGACGGTGCACGGGTTTAAACCCATAGCTGCCGATTGCGTCATCATCGACAATCGAATCCATTCGGCTTTGGTCTTCTGATCTAGCGTTATTCTCATCTTGACCTCCTTCACGGTCAATGTGAAGTTGATGATACGTTGGTCCTAACGACACGCCTCGCCTTTCAGAAACTGTGTGCGGCGCCAGCATCTGCTGGATCCTCTGATTGGGCTTGGGGCTTGCCTCAACTCATAGGGATGGCTGTCCATCGACTTTAAACTACAAGGTATGTTCTTTCTTATCTGATTAAACTTCTCACTGTTGTAGTGGAATGACCCATGTTTGCCAAGGAAGCAAAAGAGGCTTCTTTGGATCGCCTTGGGAGTGTGCCCGTTTTGCCGGGCCCTATACCAAGGTATGGCCATATGGCCTAGACTGGTTTAGCCATTTTCGCTTTTAAAGCATTCATGAATACCGGACGCACACTATGGATTTCATTATCCATGCGGCTTCTGCACCGACCACAGCGTGAATACACCTGGGAAGATTTTCCTAGGCGTCCTCGAATGCCCTTTGTTCGATCTCTATCTCGATTTATCCCTTCCATCTCAGATGAAGCAGGATGTTTTTGTCATCAGTAAACATGACAGCCTAAGCATAGATGCTGGTCAATCTATATATACTAAAGAAATAATCTCTGGCAGGAGGCATTATGTTCGAGCGCATCCCCAGAAGCTGGGAGCTGGTCAAGGCCAGTGCGGCTGTACTGAAGTCGGACAAGGAGCTCTTGATATTCCCAATCCTCTCTGCAATAGGCATGCTGGTAGTGACTGCCACCTTTGCCCTTCCGCTATTCTTCACAGGCAGCCTGGATCATGGAGACCTGAGCCTGGGTGGCTACGTGATCCTCTTCGCCTTTTACCTGACCCAATATTTTGTAATCATCTACGCCAACTCTGCCCTGGTGGGGGCCGCCTTGATCAGATTTAGGGACGGCGACCCAACTGTTAGAGACGGCCTGAGAGTTGCCAGCAGCCATCTGGATCTATCGTGGGCTACGCTGCCATCTCCGCAACAGTTGGGCTGATACTTAGGTGGTTCCAGGAGAGAGGAAGCCTGGGAGCATTGGCTTCGTCCGTCTTTGGCCTGGCCAGGAGCCTGGCCACCTTCCTGGTCGTGCCTGTGCTTGTGGCTGAAAATTTGGGGCCGCTTGAGTCCATTCAGCGCAGCACCCAGCTTCTCAGGAAGACCTGGGGTGAGCAGATAGTTGGCAACTTCAGCATAGGCCTGATCTTCGGGCTCTTCTTCCTGGCGTTAATGATCGTGGGAATGGGGGGGCATAATCCTGGTGGGCTCTGAAGGAGACGCGCTATTGACACTGCCGTTGATCATCGTCTTTGTGCTTGCGACGTTAATACTGGTATTGTTGAGCTCAGCTTTAAGCGGCATCTTCTCAGCCGCAGTTTACAACTATGCTGCCACAGGAAACACCGGCGGGTTCTTCAGGGAGGAGTTGATAAAGGGAGCTTTCAGGACGAAAGGCAAGTCATCTATTTGATTTCTGCGATCAGTTCCATTTAGCTTTCTGACAATACTCTATTCCTCAGCCTCGCCACATTCGTCGCCGTGAAGGGCTCGACCTCGAAGGTGATCTGAGGGCTGGTTTTTTTGCAGATGGATTGTAATACAATCTCCAGCGACAAAGTCAGTAGAGGTTTATATTTAATTCAGTCACCTTGGCAATGGACTCAAAATCTCTATCCCTGGTGATCAGGGTCTCGGCGCCATTGGCCACAGCAATTCCAGCTATGAGGACATCGAATGAATTGACCGGAATTCCAAGGGTGAGAAGCCTGCCCATAATTTCGCTCGATCTTTCAGCAGCAACGAGATCCAAATCTAATATTTTGATATCGGAAAAGAACCTCCTGAAGAACCTCTCCTCGGCCTTGGCCTTATGATGCCTTATGCCTACGAATATCTCGTGATAGTTGACGGCGGTCGTTGCCACATCGCCACCAATTACCTTTCGTATATCATCACTGCCTCTGAAGAGGTCGATTAAAGCGCTGGTATCCAAGACGATCAAGTTCTGGGCCTCGCCATCTCTCTTATCTTTATTGAATCTTCTTCAAGCTCATCAAGCAGCGGATCATCCTTAAGGGCACCAAAATACTCTGATAGATCTGTTTTATCCTTCTTGAGCAGCCTCTCTATGACATCGCTAAAGCTTTCCTCATCCCTTCTGGCGTCTTTAAGTAATTTATATATGTCATCTCGTATTGAAATGGTTTTAGAGGACATATATCTGTGTATGCATGCATAGATATATACAATTTTAGGATTTGGAAGCCTTAAATCAGGGGGTCTTCCTTTGAACCTGATGCTAACGGAGTGGGCTGCTACTGGAGGCCATGGCACTAAAGCGCGTCTTGGGGATACGCTCTATCGAGATTCAGGTTGAGAGCACCACTCAAGAAGAACAATTATAACTCTCCAATCGAGGCACTAACAATCTGGGCGTCTGGAGGCCATACCCTCTAAGGCGCGTCCGCAGGAACACCTATATCGATAAGCAAGCGCAGCCCAAAGCGGTCCTATTATGTCGTTAGCACGCCCTTTAACATGCTTCATTAGCCAGGCAGAGTCTGCACAGACCACAACGTGAACAGGCCAGGGAAGCCTTTCATAGAGCCGTCAAAGCTATATTCCTTGAGGATCGCCTGCAGCCGATCCTCGCTAATTGACACGCCGCCGTGATCATTGCGGGCTGAGACGAGGAACTTTTTCATGGGCACGGCCGAAGCTCCTTGGCGCTGTTACGCCAGGCGCAACGCACGCTCCCAATGACGAACGCCAGCCAGGGGATCAGTCTCACTGCGTCCATCGAACACAACAAGCGCTATGGCCACTTCGTGCAGGTGTAATTGGTGGATGACACGATACCCCGGCTGTCCAGCCAAATCCCATAACAGGATTTCACGGGTCTGCTTTACATTGCTTCCAACTTCTACATCTCGCGAATCGAGCGTCCATACATGTCGTCCCGCTGTGGAACCTGGGTCACCGAAAGGCTGGTTGTTCAGCACCAAGCTCAAGCCAGTTTTGCCCACGCTGGTGTCTCCTACCAGTACCACATTGGCGTTGACATAATGAGCATTTGTCTCTGCCATTTGGTCAGCTGGATGGAATCTAGTTCATAAATATGTAGGACACATTCGCGCTCACCCTCTGATGCGCCGGGATTTGAACCGACCGTGGCGAGGAGCGGCATGCGAGGATGGAATGCTAAGGAAGGAGGCCATTAGCTAAAATCCCAATTCATAAAGGCTGCAAAGGTCGCAATGCAGGCACCAGTATCGATTCTCCACAGCCGAATGGAACCATTGCCTGTTGATGCCTTAGAAGCAAGGAACCGTCTGTCATGGGAGAAACTGGCATATATTACCCCTTCAGTGTGACCTTCTAGCGTGCGGAGCAACTTGACGCTTTGCATATACCGCCATTCATGCTTTGAAAGATGGATACGAGGTCTATGGACTGATGGATGCTGCCGGGGACTCCACTCCGGATGCACATAAGTATGGCATCAAGAGGATGCTGCAGGCCGGGGTCGTTCCAATCACCCTTAAGTCACTGGTATCTGAATGGATGCACGACTGGAACAATCCCAAGTCTGGTGAGCTTGTAAAGGAAGTCTATTCATAATACGGTGCAATGATAGGGATGAGCTAGAAACCACCTTTTTTCTGCACAGTTTTCGCTCGATAGCTCCGCTCTGGATAGCTTCGCTCAGATACATGGAAGTCTGATCATACGATCAATCGGGGGATGACATCACTTCAAAAAATGGGCTAGGCAGATGCCCTGGATAGCTATCCAAAACCGCCTGGAATAGCTATCCATAAGCATCTTTTATCCTTTTAGCCGGTCGGCTTCCTGGAGGAGGCTCTTTCGCCTGACGACCTCTTCCATTCAGGCCCGGCCTGAGATCATGTGATCAGGTGTTGAACCGTATGTATCGATTCGCCTCCTTGGCGTCCTGCTCTGAGTAGCTGACCGCATGGATCTGGCTTTTTGAAGGATTCCTCAGCCGGATGGTCCCGCCTTTATTGCTGAGCTGAGCCGCATTCCCTGACAGCACTATCAGACGGGACTCTCCGGCCGGCAGCACCAATCCAGAGATTACCTCTGCCTTCTCGTTCTTATCCACGATGCTCCACCCATCCAGGTCCACAGCCGATGTGGTCGTGTTCCCTACCACCACAGCCTCTTTGCCTGGATCGTCCCCGGCCGGGTTGACCAAAGCCCGCTCGATGTAGACAAGTGGACTCGATACAATCGGTGGCGTTACAGGCGGCGTGACTGGTGGGAGCGAACTGCCATGTGGAACAGGCGCCGAGATATCTATGCGATTTCCGGTCACATCGTCTGTTGGCAGCCACTGTGTTTGAAAACGTAGGAATACCCCCACGAATCTATCAGGGAATTTAAGGATCAGCCCGCCATCCTGAAACACGCCATTATCCTTGGCATATCTGCCAGGAGGGTTTCCCTGGTTCATGTGGATATTATGAACCCCCTGTTTTGTGCCGAATTGACGATCTATTAAGTATTCCTTAAAGGGATCTCCTGGTGCCGGGAACTTTGCCCCGAATGCATATATTTCCCCGTCTTTTTCTTGGAGATTCTTCAAGTAGGCGGCAAGTGCGTCTTGCAAATCGTCGTCCTCTCCGGGACCAGCTGATGGGACTGCAATCCCCGTTGGCCAATCAAAAAACGGAGCCCTGAGATAGTCCATGGAAGTTAAGGCGGACCTTGCTGGTTCCGGAAGAACCGTAAACCCTGACTTGACCTTTAATAGTTCTGCTAAGAGGGGATGGCTCTGAAGCGGTTCTGCCCGATGAAATATCAGGAACGACTGGTCACTGGATAGAACATTGACTGCAATACGCCACCTCTCATTATTCTCATCAATAACCCTAATCTGAAGGTGCGGCGTGTTTAAATCATCTTCACGCTTGAAGAGATCTGCCTTTCCTCGCAATACTCCAAAATACAATGCTGTCACCCCTTAAACCAATTTAGCCATATTGCCATTCTATCCACTCCATCAACAGGTTTTTGCCTCGTTTGCTTATCCTATCTTTTGATGCTATATAATTTCAAACACTTATTTGGAACCTCTGGATGCAACTCTGTTTTTATATATCTCGGAAGTCCTCATTTCCTATTCTAATAAATGCAGATGTTATAATGACACGTGATAGCCCATTTAGCGATACAGGTCAATGGCATAGCCTGTACATGTCCACTAAATCCTCATTTCTGAACCTTGATATCTTTCAAATGATCCAAAGGCTTATTTTGCACAAGTAATACAATGAACATACTTAAGGATTCCGCTAAGATTTTCGCAAGAATAGATGCGGCATTAAATACAAAGTTGCGACGTTCCTCCATTTTGCAAAGCTCTTGATGCTCTTGTAGCCTCGGGGCATTGTATACCTTAGCCCTTTCTACCCTTTGGTTGTCAAGTTCCTCCTTCACTTTTCACCAAGAATTAAGAACACCCCTCTTTTGAGAGCCAGCTCATCATCTCCATTCATGTATAGAAAGCGCGATATGTCCCGATCCTGCAATCCCTCCTCTAGAAGATCTCCTATCCTCTCAAGGCTGCTTTCTGACTGATGCGCATGGCCCAGATACTCGCGGAAGTTCAGCTCTATCTCCACATCCAGGGATCGAATCACCTCAACCTGGTTCTGGTTGAAGAGGTCGATGAATTCATCTCTGTGCAGTGTAGCATTGTGGCTGACGTCGACTTCCTTCTCAAGAGCCTCGAAGAATGAGTTAACCCTTGGATCTTCATACCCCATAATGTCCTGGACAGCCAGCCGTCCGCCTGGCCTGCAGCATCGCAGCATCTCCTTGAATACGCTGGGATAATCTTCCATGTGGTGAAACGCAGACTTGCATTGAACAACAGAGAACGAGCCGGCATCGCAGGGAATGTGCTCAGTATCATGGCATCCAAAAGTGACGTTGGTCAGGCCGCTGGCACTGGCTTGTTTTTGTGCCAGATCGACCATTCCCTTCGATATATCAATCCCGTGAACGCACTTGATCCTCTTTGCACAGAAGGCTGAGAACTCTCCTGTTCCGCAGGCCACATCCAGCAGTGCGTCCCCTTTCTCAAAGCCTATGAACTCGAAGTAGGCCTGCATATACTCTTCATTCCTGGTCACTGACCAGTTGCTGAAGTTTTTTGCCTGCGAATCAAACTGCTTTCTGATGATTCCTTTCCCATCCATCTTTCAGCTCTAGTTCTCATATGGATGATAATATTATCTGGAGATCAACCATTCAGCTTGAATTGAAGGGGCCAGATCGCTGCCGCCACAAATCTTTTCCAGGTTAACTTGGATATAATCTCATGGTACGCCCAATGACCGGATTTAAGGAAGATACCTCGAGGCCCATGACGCTGCGCGAGACGATCCACTTCTACATGATCGACTACGAGACGCCCCTGGGAAAGGCCATCGACCTATTCATCATATTCTTAAACATCCTCGCATCGGCCCTCTTCGTAATCAATACGTACCCGCTCTCAGAGGGCACGAGAGAACTGCTCTGGAGGGCTGAGCTCGCGGTCATTGGGTTTTTCATAATAGAATACACGTTGAGGCTCTACGGAGCCTACGACCGCAGGGAATACATCAGAGATCCCTACAGCATCATCGACCTTCTGGCGATAGCGCCCACACTCATAGTCCTGGCCCTTCCAGTGGCGGGGACTTGGATCGATGTCAGGTTCATACAGATTATAAGGGTCCTCTCAGTCTTTCGGATCTTCAGGTTCCTCAGGTTCATGTCGTCAGGGCACCGCCTCTTTGGCCTGATAACCCTGGGGATGTTAAATGTGGTGAGGCTCGTTGTGACCATACTCATAATCTTCTTCGTCTCATCCGGCCTATTCTACTTCGCTGAGAGCCCTGTCAACCCGCAGATCCAGAACTTCGGCGACGCATTCTACTTCACTGTTGTAGCTCTCTCGACTGTGGGCTTCGGGGACATAGTCCCAGTCTCAGGGGCAGGCAGGCTCGTCACGGTGCTGATGATAATCTCTGGGATCATCCTCATACCCCTTCAGGCGAGCCAGATCATAAGGGAGTGGCTGACTATCTGCAAGAAGCAGGAAGTGGCGTGCACTAACTGCGGCCTGAGATTCCACGACGAAGATGCCGCCCACTGCAAGAATTGCGGTCAATCTCTCTCAAGGGAAGGGGATCGACCTTGATGCCCGCGGGCTTGCTCAGTGACCTTGATCGCAGTCCAGGCTGTTTATGAGACCACTAGCTTTCCGAATAGGAAGCATACTCTTATTGCAGAAGTGCGATAGATTATTGCAGTCCAAAAAGGGAGATAAGTAGAAGGTGAGCTTCTTGCAGCTTCTTTTCTCATCTCTGAATCATAGTGATAGACTGGACTCCTGTGCGGCAATCAATATTCAATCCTTCTTAAACGCAGCCTCCACCAGCCCAGAGGCTTTATCCCTCCTGTAAGCCTCAGAGACCTCCTTAATCATCCTCATGAACTGATCCTGGGAGTACCTGAGCTGAGATGCCAGCCTGTCCACCACGGGCTCCACCGCCTTGAAGTCAGGATGGTCTGCCGACTTGAGCAGCATTCCAGACAGCGCCAAAAGCTTCATCCCATCCTTTGGTTCCTTTCCCTGAACAGCCATCACCCCCAGCTGGAAGAACGCCGAAGCCTCGCCAGGCTTATCCCCAAGCTCCTGATAGATCTTGAGCGACCTCACGAACTTTTCGCGTGCAGACTGAAGATCGCCAGTCTGAAGATCTATCATCCCCATGCTGTGCAGTATCCCTGCCTGCCCGGCCCTGTCGTTCAGCTTCTGCCTGATCTCCAGAGACCTCTGGAACTCTGACCTGGCGACATCAGGGTCGCCCTTCTCCAGGTCGATTGCCGCCATATTCCTCAGCACCCCCGCCTGGCCTGCCTTGTCTCCAATCTCATCGAAGATCGACAGCGACCTCTGGAGCTTCTCCCTGGCAGCTGGGTAGTCGGCCTGTCTCAGGTCCAGAGATATCAGGTCATGCAGAGTCGCCACCTGCCCTGACTTATCCTCCAGCTTCTCCTGCATCTCCAGGACCTTGACCAGTCTCTCTCTGGCGGGCTGGTTCTGGCCCTGGGCCATATCAATGGACGCCAGTCCCTGAAGTGCTGCAGCTGCGCTGGCATCATCTCCCAGGCGCTGGAAGATCTCCAGAGCACCCTGGAAGTTCTTCCTGGCCAGGTCATACTGCCCCTGCCTCAGATCGAGGATTGCCAGCCCATGCAGGGCGCCGGCACGGTCCTGATCCCCAGAAGCCTGCTCAAGGCATCTCTGATACAGGTCCTGAGCCTCCGGGTACTGGCCCTGCTCCAGGCAGGCCCTGGCCATCCAGGCCATAGCCAGAGGATGACCAAAGCTATCCAGGATCTTCTGGTTCAGCCTCTTGACATCTCCAAAGAGGCCAATCCTAGTCAGGAACCCACTTATCCGGCTGGTGGCATCTATGGCCCTATCTGCATGACCGGCAGCCAAATACTGAGATCGCGCCTGGAGCATGCCCTCAAGCCTGGATATGCCAATCTCCCCAGATCTCTTCTGCGAAGAGAGGTCCCGCAAGAAATCGCCCGCATCCCTGTGCGCTTTAGCCCTTTCCTCAGTGCTGATCTGGCCTAAAAGCCAGAGCCGCAGGTCTGAGTTTATGGCCAGCAAGCCGTCTCTCCAGAAGGCCAGCCCTTTGCCGCTCCACTCCAATGCCATGGATTCCAGCACTCCAAATGACATCCCGGTCACTGCCTCCATTCCTGACAGGTTCACAGGCACATTGAAGGCTGCCGCCCTGGAGAGCGCCTGCCTGGAGTCAGGGCTCAAGGTGCCGTAAAGGAAGATGTTGGCATCCTCGCAGAGTCCCGCGCCCGGCTTGATCTTCTCGCCAAGTCCAAGCGCCCGTCCGAGGCGGTACAGGCATCTGGGTCGTCCGCTCACCGCGGCATGCAGATCACGGATCTGGCCATACCTGATCTCACCAGAGCCGTAGCGTCTGGCTGTAAGCTCATCCCTGAGCATGTGCCTCAAGAAGTCTGCCAGAAAGAGACCTCCCAGGGGGTGCTCCCAGACCCTCGACGGCAGGGTCATGATATCCTCCGGCAGGCTCTGGCTCACAATTATAGCCCTGGAGTTGGTTAGATGGTTGAGGATATGGGCATAGAACTTGGATATCTCCGGGTCCTGTATCCTTCCTGACTCATCCAGGTTGGCGTGGAAGTCGTCGAGCACCAGGCAGAACCTCCCCAGGTCCATGGCTGAGATCGCCTCTCTTATGCGGGTGTCCACAGAGGACTTCGGGTCGCCCATGAGCTTCGCCGCATCCCTGAACCGGTCGGCCTTCCGGTCGTCGTCTTCTAAACGATTGCGCCCTTCTGCCATGAGGAACGCTGTGGTGCAGGCCTCTATCAGCCTGGCAGTGATCAGGGGGTTATCTTTCGAGGACTGCAGTGGGATGAGAAAGAAGCCGCTCTCCTTCATCTCCTTTGCCAGGTGTGCAGCCATGGCGCTCTTGCCTGTGCCCTCAGGCCCTGTGATGATCACGGCCCTTACGGTGCCATCCCTCAGAGCCGGCAGGAGGCGCTGCTGCTCACGGCGCCTGTTGACAAAGTCCTCAGCATATCCGTCTGATATGCCCCTCAGATGGTCCTGCTCTGTGCGCATCGGCGAGACGACCTGTGGGGCCTTTTGAGCATCGAAGACCAGGTCTTGGTCAGTGGATGAGTACAGGTCCGGGAAGGCCAGTATGCCGGAATGCTCCCTGTAAGCCTTTCCAACCACCTGGCTTGCACTGACAAGGGCGCTGCTCACCGTCTGGCTAGAGGCCAGTGACTGGTATAGCTCCCTTATCAGGTCCAAGCCGGGGCTCTCGGCCATGGACCCTGGCCAGGCTATGGCCATGGGAATGCCTGATCTGGCCAGGTCCTGGCACAGGCTCTCCAGAAAAGATAGGGACTTGCTCTGGCAGCCGCTCATTATCAGGCACTGGACGTCTCTTCCCTCCAGGATCTGCATTATGTCAGAGGCCGATTTCAGGTCGGGCATGCCACTTTTGCCCTCGAATGCGAAATAGATCGAGCCCTCTTTGGATACTGCCTGGCCTGCGAGATGGACGATCTGCGGCCGAATCTCGCCAATCCTTCGCCTCAGCTCCTCGAAGGTCCCCAGGTCGCCGCAGTCCAGATTGATGCGCAGACCTTCCACTGCTCTGTACAGAGACTCCTCCTCAGAAGGGCAGTCCATGGACTGTTTTGGCCCGCATGCCATGAAGAGCACCCTGAGCGGTCCTGGGGGCAGCTCTGCCTTAGATGGCGACTCAGCCTGAACGGGCAGCCTCAGCGGGCTGCGGCGGATGCCTATGCTCTGGTCAAAGCCCAGTATCTCGCCGTCAGGAGGGTGGACCAGCTCCCAGGGCAGCCCCAGGATCTCGGTCAGGTCAGAGGATATGACCAGCTCAATTCCCGGGCCGGAGGTCTTGGCCCTGATCTGCCCCCAGGCAGTCTCAAACCACAGATGGAACAGCCCTGCGCCGAGGACCTCCAGGTAATCAGAGGCAGCTTCGGGCCTGCACTGCTTCTCAAAGAGGTGCTCATACTGCCTGGATATCTCCATCACCTCCTGAGAGTCTACCGGCGACAGGCTCTGCTGGCTTTGAGCCAGCTGGCCGTCCACCATAACTTCAAAGGAGTAGGTTCGAAGAGCCGGAGTTCCTGTTCCGCTTATTGATAAGGTTACAATGGATTTGGGAGGCATGGGCATTAGTCCTCCTGTGCCAGCACAATTGCGCTCAGCATAGCTTCAGGATCGAAGCATGCCTTGTAGAATATGGCAGGTTTATAGATGATCATTCCCCCATTGATGTCACATATTAAGAATCTTTATTAATAACTGTCTCTGGATGGTATTAACTTATCTCTTCCAAGCAGATGTCCAGTGCAGCAGAAGAATCACCTATCGGTACTGCTAAGCTCACAGCTCCCCTTGGGCTCAATGTGCACTACCACATCCTGAACTCCGGGGAAGGACTCCTTGATCTTATCTTCCACAGCCTCGCCAATCTGGTGAGCCTGGTCTATTGACATAGAAGAATCCACGCCAATGTGAAGGTCTACATATGTCTGCCCTGGAGGTCCCCGGGTCCTGACCTGATGGCAGGCGCATACCCCCTCTACTGATTTTGCCATCCTCATTATGAGGTCTTCATCAATGAAGGCCTTATCCAGGAGCACCCTGGAGCTGTCTTTCATTATCTCAATTCCTGTATGCACTATGAGACCGGTTATGATCAGGGCAACGATTGGATCCGCCTGGGGATAACCGGCCCTGATCAACAGAAAGCCCAGAAGCACTCCCACTGATGCGTAGACGTCGCTTCGGGTATGGATGGAGTCTGCAACCAGTATGTTGCTTCCCAGACTCTTGCCTATAGAGCGCTCATAAACTGATACGCCTATGTTGACTGCCAGGGTGGTCCCCATGATTATAAAGCTCAGGCTGGTTATCTCCGGCGACACAGGGTTAAAGATCCTTCCCACTGCAGCCTCCAGGATCTGTAGGCAGGTGGCAAAGAGGAGCACGGCTATGCCTATTGAGGCAAAGGTCTCGAACTTGGCATGGCCGTAAGGGTGCTCCTTATCAGGCGGCCGGGATGCTATAGCTATCCCTACCAGGCCTATGATATTGGATGCGCTGTCGAAGATGGAGTGCAGGCCGTCGCTGGTCATTGACAGTGAGCCAGTGATCAGGCCGTAGAGGAGCTTACTTACAGCCACGGCTATATTGAGGAAGAATACTGTGATCAAAACCCGCCTGACTGCCATGTAGTAAGCCTCTCTTTCCATCTCTGCACCGAAATTATATGAGCCTGCATTCGTTAAATATCTCTCGGAAGTCGCTGCGCGGGCCATATGACGGCGCAGGAGCATAAGGAGGCGGGCATTTGATAGTCACCAGATACCTGGAGTTTGAGACAGAAGGAAATGCCGATATAATAGACATAACCGAGGAGACATCAAAGGCGGTCAGAGAATCAGGGGTAAAGGCAGGAGCCGCCATCATATTCGTGCCTGGAGCCACAGGTGCGGTCACAACTATAGAGCATGAGCCGGGCCTTGTTGAGGACCTGAGGGCTGCCCTGGAGAGGTGGGCGCCCATGGAGATGGGGTATGCCCACGACCTGAGGTGGGGAGATGGATACGGCCACGCCCACATACGGGCATCGCTTTTAGGGCCAAGCCTTGCAGTGCCTTTTGATGGACATGAGCTGATGCTTGGAACCTGGCAGCAGATCGTCTTCATAGATATGGACAACAGGCCCAGGAGGCGAAGGGTCATAGTTCAGATCATAGGCGAATGATCCAGGGCTCATTGATACATGCCATGCGACATATGGTTCTGATATTATCCTTTCGATATGACCTCCTGAAAGCGCCACCCTAGGGCAGGTCTTCTTGGGCGGAGTGCTCCTGGTCTTTTTATCGAATGATAAGCTAGAGCCATATTTTAAAAATATAGAGCTTAAAGGGATTACACTCTAAGTTGTATGGTCTGAGGAAGGGCGGACATGCTCAGCCTCTTTCTACATCAAACTTTGAATAACGGCGCTATGCATTGCGATAATTTCGATTGCATAGATGAGCAAATAGTTTTATAATATTTATGTATATAACTGGTGCCATCTGTTTTATTCGATAGTGATTATAGCAAGTATCTATTAATAATATGGTGAACTTGTAGGAGTCTGGAGTGTTTGTTCATGAGACTTAGAGTAGTTAGCTCAAAGAGCGAGATATCCAATCTCAATCCCAATGAGAAGATAGTTCATCTGGCCTTCAGGGCATCGAATGTGGACTTCCTCGGCCTTATGCAGAGATGCCCAAGGCTTAGAATGATTCAGGTGCCTCCCTCCTATAAAAAGACCCTGTCCAGCGCCATTAGGGTCTTCCTTGACATGCAGGGCATTGAACTTCTGGAAGGAGACGTCTGGGGCCACAGGAAGGACCTCGATGAGTACTTCACAGTGGATGACGCCACAATGGATGAGATCAGATCTCTGACCGCCTCAGGAACTGATATTGAGGACGTGGCCTCTCAGATTCAGAAGAAAGCCAGGCTTGGACCAGACCTCATCAAGTATATAGCCAAGACAAAGGCCACTGCTTAGAGCTTGGTCAGTTTTGAGCTGACTGCTCCCCTCCTTTATCTTATTCCTGGGTTTACCTGAGATCTGGCTGTTATACAGCTCTCAATTTTTGCAGCTTTAGCGGCCATCAAAGGCTTTCTTCTGGCTATTCCTTCTTTGGCTATATTCTGCGCCACGATAATGCCCGGCTCAATGCCTCGATCTTGGCGACCCAGGCACTGTCAACACCTGGGTCGGCGTGGATTTTGGGGAACTGGGCGCGCGCATATTACCAATGCATTCGGCGGTCCTTTGAATATGCGTCTCCAACAAAGGTGCCCAAATGCATGAAAAGTTCACAAATGGCGTTTTGTGTGCGCCATAGACCCTGAGGGTGAGTCAATCTTATAACCACGAGGAAAGATGGTCTAAATGGTTTAATAGAGCTATATCGGCTGTTTTTATCTGATAATGAACGTTTTCGTACCTTCTGAATCGGTTATATAGCTTCAACTTCACTGTCCCGGAGATCGTTCGTTCGGCTTCACTGTTTTGTATCGTTCACGACAGGGTAATTGATAGAGAATGGCTGAGGCTTTAAAAGTCTCGCCTTATTTCCAGGGCAGATATATAATAAAATGAATTTAATTATGTAGAGTATAGATGGTGTTGAATTATGGCTCATAGTACTGGACTTAGGCACATGCCGCCTGATGAAAATAAAAAGAACCTTGAGCTCCGCCTTAAGAGCATTATGGGATACAGGTACATCGACTTTATCCTTCTCATCTCAGTTGCCCTGTGTTTTGGGGTGCTCCTTGTGGTCTCAGCCAAAGGCGCATAGAAATTTCGATCTGTCACTATCAGCTTCATGCATTTTATTCAGCCGATCTGATGCCCTTCTTCCATACGGGCACACGTACAGACACATGCCGCACACTGCAGGGCCGGCCTTCTCTTTCATCTCCTGGAAGTACCTCTCGCACTTGCGTGCATCGTACCTGGCCTCGCGGGGCTCGTCCTCTCTAAATGGCCTTCCTGTGAATGCTGATTTTGGGCATATCTTTACGCACTCATCGCAGCTTTTGCACTTCTCTTCCATGGGCATGCCTGTGGGCCTGAGAGGAGCGTCGGTCAGCACAGTGGCAAAGCGCACTCTGGGACCTGCCTCGGGGGTTATCAGCAGGCAGCTTTTTCCTATCCATCCAAGGCCTGCCAGGTGCGCTCCCATCTTATGAGAGAATGCGGCACATATCCTCTCATCATCCACCCTCTCGGATGATGGGATGGGCAGTGCCCTGTAGCCTTCATGCTGGATGATGCTTCCCAGGTGAGAGGCGATGGCATCGAGCCTCTGGTTGACTACGTCATAGGCATGATGCCTGTAGTTCACGGCCACTGCTCTTTCGTCTCTCCTTGGCAGCCCGTCCACTATGGGATGTAGGAGGGCTATGCCTATGGATATGGCTCTTGGATACTCAGCTATCTGGGGCCCGCCCTGCTCCAGAATGGCGTTGTGGGCTTCAGCCAAGTCGGCCACACCAAAGAAATCGGCGCCCATTTCTTCAGCAGTATCCTTCAATCTCTCATCAAGCAGCAATGATTCTCCTCTTAAATCTCTTGATTTCATATGCACTGCTCTGCATCAATCTATATACAGAATAACACCCTCTCTTTTATGCATATGACCCTCCACCTGAACAAGCCTGGCCTGCGCGTACTCGGCATAGCTGAGAGCTTCGTTCGTTCTAGTCCCAGGTCCAGGCTGGCGGGTGTAGTCATGAGGGGCGACTTAAGGATCGATGGCCTGGCCCTTTCCAGTATAACCGTGTCTGGGGATGATGCCACCTCTGGCGTTCTGGATATATGGCGTCAGCTTGACCGGGACGACATCAACGCAATCCTCCTTAGCGGCGCTGTGATAAGCTGGTTCAACATCATTGATATCCAACAGATATTTGAAGTGATGAAAATTCCATTGGCCTGCCTGACATATGAGGAGTCTCCAGGCCTTGAGAAATACATCATGGAGTACTTTCCAGAGCCGGACCATAAGCTCAGCCTCTATCACCGCCTTGGCCAGCGTGAGATGATCTCTCTCAGGACAGGCCACTTCGTCTACATTCGAGCCCTGGGCATGGACGCAGGCCAGGCCAGGGTGCTCCTCAACAAGTTCACCCTGGATGGAAGAGTGCCTGAACCTCTGCGGGTGGCCAGGCTGATGGCCAGGGCTGCGCTCCATTCTGATTTAGTCCCAGAGCGATGAGGTTATGCTTGATGCTATTCTTCGATCTCCATTGATTTTACCATAGCATATAGCGCTTCGTTTACTGGCACATGGAGTCCGTGTTTCTTTGCCTGGTCCACTACATAGCCATTTATCGAATCTATCTCTGTCGTCTTTCCTTTGAGAACATCCTGAAGCATGCTGGAGATATTTTCGGAGTTGAGTGAAACGATAGAGAGTACAAGCTTGAGGACGTTCTCTTTATCTGCAGGATATCCCTCTTTCCCAGCAACGCTCACGCATTCCTCAATTATTTCTTCTACCGTCTTTCTGAGACCATCAGAGATGACGACCTTGTTCTTCTTCCTCGTCAGAGCAGTTATTGGATTGTTTGCAGCGTTGATGAACAGCTTATTCCACTGCTGGCTTTTGAAGTCAGGCGCAAATTCTACCTCAAAGCCCTTCTCCTCAAACCTCGCCCTCAGGAACACCTGTATCTCTTGAGGGATCCTGCTCTCAAATATGGTCTTTCCCCATCCTTTGAGCTCAATTTGGCCATCCTCGAAGAATTTAGCGCCAATAGAGGTGATTCCCTCATAGACATCCTCCATAGGTATGTCGAACTTCTCCTTGTTGCCCATGCCGTTCATCAATAGGCAGAACCTGGCATTCTTCAACGACTTCGCTAATGCACCTGACCTCAGGATCTCATCTCGAACCCCTGAGAGGGAGTATGTTTTAACGCATATGATGACCAGGTCAGGATGGAAGTTTGATTCGCTGAGCTCTTCGAGGCTTGAGAAACAGTACTTGAACGCAAGGGAGATCTGCTTTCCAGGAAGGTCTACCTTCAAGCCGGCCTCTTTGATCTTCTGGATATGGCTCTTTCTGCCCAGAAGGGCAACATTCTCGACCGCACGGCTGCCAGTACCCAGTTCAGAGAGAAGGTAGCCCACAATGGAACCTATCGCCCCAGCACCATAGATCAAAATATTGACCATATATTCCATTTCCTGCTTATTATCGCAGGAATGGATATAGGTGGAGTCATTTGAACCTATCCGATGGAGTTAAATCTCATCTTTCGGGTGCAATTCAATCCGTTATACAAGGATCATAGCATTTTTGGATTAGGCACAGTACACTAAGGCTTAAATAAGGCCACATTTCTCCGGAATGGGGGCGCTCTATCTAGCAGCAGATCCAGAGCTTTAATCAAAGAAGAGCTGCAATACTCATTCTGGCTTAAGGCCTATGACCTATTCTTCTGGGGACGACTGTCTTGGCCTAAAAACTGCTGGGGGGAACACCTATGCAGATAGGCCAGAGCTATAGAAAGATGATGATGGTATCAGGTTTGCATATATTTGATATCCGTGAAGTGCCATGGGACATGCTATCAGTCCATCAAAGGGCTTTCTGCCAAGATTTGCATATTGTCGGAAATGTCCCCCGCGGCCGCGGGGTCAGGGGGGCCGTCGGCCTTGAGACTAGCCCAGGGCATAGTGTCCGGCCCAAAAATGATTGCCGGTTTTCCTCTGACCCATGCTCCGGATCTTTTTCTCTATAATTCATTATTGAATAAAAACGCCATAAGTTGCCTAATAATGCGTAACGAGTGAGGAGAGTAAGCCCCCTTCTGTTTTGGCAGCATTCAGCTAAGCGCCATACCCGAGCATTGGCTGGACGTCCAATATCGTGTGCTCTATTTTGGCTTGCACCCACAGGGTTTCGCCGTTTCATCTGCCTCCTGTGCGACCTCAGCCTCGCGGCATCATAGCATTAGCATAGGGCAGTCTCGTTTCTGTGCCAGAGCCGGAGCTCTCGCCCCACATCCTTTCGAATGTCTGTGTGTCCAGTGGAGGGGGGACTTTCCACACCAGCATATTTGCCAGCGGCAGCCGCCCTTCCTCTCTCGCGACCCCTCATCTTTCCTGGCCATGGTATATAATGTTTCCCGGCAAAATTATATCCCTCTTGGTCAAAGTATACTCAATGGCCAGAAATCAAAAGGATCATTATTACCGTATGGCAAAGGAGGAAGGCTACAGGGCGCGTTCCGCCTATAAGCTCATGCAGATCAACGAGAAGTTCCATCTCATTAGGAAAGGCTACTCCGTGGTCGATCTGGGTGCGGCTCCCGGGGGCTGGCTCCAGGTCGCCAAGGACCTGTCAGGTGGGAAAGTTGTGGGCGTGGACATAGAGCCCATCTCTTCAATTCCTGGGGTGATCACCATCAAGGCTGACATTACCCAGCCAGAGACCGCAGACCTGGTCAAGCAAGCCCTGGATGGAGATGCCGATGTGGTCATTTGCGATGCGGCGCCCAAGCTCACAGGAGCCTGGGACGTGGATCACTCCAGGTCCATAGATCTGTCCAGGTCGGCACTGGCCATGGCCAAGAAGGTGCTGCGGCCTGGTGGCAATTTCCTGTGCAAGACTTTCATGGGGGACATGTTCACCGATTTTCTGGCAGAGGTCAAGCGCGACTTTGAGAAGGTCCAGTCTACCTCTCCCTTAGCCTCTAGGAAAGAGAGCGCTGAGATGTACATAGTGGCCAAGAAGTTGATCACTGGGCCGGTTCGTCCTGGCAACATCTATGACACCAAGATAACATCTACAGGAAAGTCCGGGGATGGTGTGGCCATGATCGACGGCTTTGCAGTCATAGTCAAGGGGACAAGGCTTGGAGATGATGTTCGCATAAAGATTGAGGCTGTCAAGCACAACTTCGCCTTTGGAAAAGTCCTGGATAAAAAGAGTCCATGAGGCACGTTATTTGAATCTATGGTCCCTGAATCCATACATGAATAAGTTGAGAACTTAAGGCACTGAGCTTAGCACGAATCATCTTGCTTTCTCACCCCAAACGTTATAACATAGTAAAGAAAAGAAGAAGGCCAGGTGTCAGGATGAGCGAGAGTACCACTAGCGAGAAATCCGTGATCTACATCGGCGCCAAGCCTGTGATGAATTATGTCCTAGCAGTGCTGACACAGTTTAACAAGGAAGCGACTGATGTCACCCTGAAGGCAAGGGGACGCTCCATCTCTCGGGCTGTGGATTGCGCTGAGATTTCCAGGAACAGGTTCATGCCAGGCCTCAAGATCAAGAACATAACCATAGGCACTGAGAGCATACCAAGCGAGCAGGGGGACAATATAAACGTCTCTTCTATGGAGATCACTCTCACCAACCAGGCCTGAGGCCTTGGCACAAAATTTTTGGCATGGAAAACAATTTTATATTTGGTGATCAAGTCGATATAGCTGTGACCATTTTCAGGGCCTATGACGTAAGAGGTGTTTACGGCACAGAACTCACCGAAGAGAATGCAAGGCGGGTGGGCTCCGCATTTGGATCTTATATCAACAAGGGCCGAGTTGCCCTTGGAAGAGACACGCGCATAAGCGGTCCGTCGCTTCAAAGCGCCTTTCTGGATGGAGTACTGTCCACTGGCTGCGATGTGGAGAGCTACGGCATAATACCGATCTCCATACTGAGCTATATCACCTGGGCGGATCATCTAAATGCTGCAGGCTATATCTCGGCTTCTCACAACCCTCCAGAGTACAACGGCATCAGGTTTAGGACCGGCGACGGCTACGGACTGCTCTACAAGAATACAAAGATCATGGACTTCTACCGGGACGGGGACTTCATCTCTGGCCAGGGGAAGATATCAGACCACAGCGCTGTAGAGGCTGTGGACAGATATGGTCAGTACATCGCAGGGAAGCTGAACCTAAAGCGCCGCCTGAGTGTGGTGCTGGACATGGGCAATGGCTCATCCTGCATAATGGGGCCGCTATACCAGAAGCTGGGGTTTGATGTCACTGCCCTGAACTCAGTCATGGACGGCACCTTCCCCGGCCGTGGCCCGGCTCCAAATGAGGAGACCCTGCACGGAGCCTGTCAGACAGTGCTGGACCAGAAGGCTGACTATGGAGTGGGATTTGATCCAGATGCCGATCGCGGCATAATAATAGATGATCTTGGGAGGGTGCTGCCTCCTGAAAAGGTGGCAATAATCCTGGCATTGAGGAGATACAAGCCAGGCGACCTCCTGATCTCTGGATTTGACTGCTCCATGATACTTGAGAAGGAGCTCTTGCCTGCGGGCATCCGCGTAGAAAGAGAGAAGGTGGGAGACGTCTATGTGGCCAACAGGGTCAAGAACTCAGGCGCAGTCTTAGGGGTTGAAAGGAGCGGCCACTTCTTCCTTCCGGAGTTCCAGTACTCAGACGATCCCTTTGCAATGAGCCTGGCCCTGGGGGAGGTAATATCTCAGGGAGAGAAGCTCTCAAAGCTGGCTGATGCAATACCAGATTACCCATATCTCCAGAAGAGCATAAGGTTGAAGGAAGATCCCTCTGCGGTGATGAAGGGCCTGATGGATAAACTATCATCCATGAACCCCGACACCACCGACGGCCTCAAGATCACCACTGATACCTACAGCATCCTTATCCGGCCGTCAAACACCGAGCCTCTCTTGAGGCTGTATGTGGAGACCACAGGCCGGGACCTGAACGATCTGGCCAGCCGCTACGAAAAGATAATACATGATGCCATGAAACCCTGATTCCAGGTCAGGTCCGATAAGGACCTGACTTAAGGAACATATTTATCTGCGCGAGTTCCCCTATTAATTGTACAAGTTGACCGGGCTGAATGGAATTGAGCAACGAAGATACCTGCATCCTCATACCCACTCTGGACGAGGGCGAGTCTGTTGGGCGAGTCATAGAAGAGTTCAGGGAGATGGGGTTCAAGAACATACTTGTGATAGACGGCCACAGCAGAGACAATACTGTATCTGAAGCAAAGCAGGCCGGGGCAAAGGTTGTCCTTCAGAGCGGAGCTGGCAAGGGCCAGGCTTTAAAAGAGGCCTTCGACCTGATAGACGACGAGTACATAGTGCTCATAGATGGCGATGGAACCTATCTGCCTTCAGAGGTCCATAAGCTCTTGAAACTGGTGGTGGACGGGCGTGCCGATCACGTCGTCGGAAACAGGTTTGGCAACCTGAAGGGAGGCGCTCTAAAAAAGCTGAACATGCTCGGCAACCAGTTCATCAACTACTTCTTCAGGTCCATCTACAGGGTTCCTCTGCACGACATACTCTCAGGATACAGGGCCTTCAGCGTTGATGGCGTTCATCGGCTGGACCTGTCCATGACCGGGTTTGAGATCGAGTCTGAGATCACCATAGACAGCGTGAAAAAAGGCCTGAGAATCTCTGAGGTGCCAATAACCTACCAGCCGAGGTCAGCAGGTACCAAGACCAAGCTCAATCCCTTCAAAGATGGATTCAAGATCATCCTGACCATCTACAGGATGGCCAAGACTGAGAACCCCATGTTCTACTTCGGGCTGATAGGGTCAATGCTAGGCCTGATAGGCCTGTTCACAGGCTCAATCGTGGTCCGGGACTGGATCAACTGGCGCATAGAGCATATACCTCTGACTATACTGACTGCCATTCTGATCATCAGCGGATTTCAGCTCCTCATGGTGGGTCTGATGGGCGATATGATGGCATCCATGCATAGAGAGGTCCTCAGGGAGATCAATAAAAGGGCTAAATAGCGGCTGTCTAGGCTGTAGGACTGTAAACTGTAAGCCCGGGGTTGTTGTGGCGAGGTACCCTTCAAGAAAGCAAAGCCTTATGTCCTATAGTTCCACTATTTATTTGGTGAGTTGTGGTGTCCTTTAAAGTACTTCTCTCTACCTCTCTCCAGGTGCTGCTGTTGCTCTTGGGGATCATATCTATCGCTCCTGCAGTCAATGCCCAGGAGATCGCCAGTCGCACAATTACTGCAGATGGTGATTGGTCAACTTACGATGTAACCAGGTATCCTCTGGTGAAGCCTGAACAGAACTTAGGAATATCCTTCTACATCAGCCCATTGTTCAAGATCGATAGGAACGCCGTCACAGAGATCGGCTCGGAGATCGGAGGCATTGGAATACGGCCTGTGTATAGCATAGGATCGGCCCAAAAGCCGGTGGTTGACCTGCATAAAAGGGTCTTCATCTGCAATATAATCTGAGATGAGGGGGAATAACACACCAGTCAAAGCAGAAGGTAGGGTATGATTCAGGGCAAGAACATTGATCGACAGGGCGTTGATATTTTATTTTTAATCCTGGCGATCTTCTAATGCACGAAGGCTTAATTAAGACTACATTTCCCTAAGCAGGGAGCGCTCTATCGAGCTTCAAATCCAGGTCATGGGTCAGAGATCTGTCAATCAGTTCTTGGTAACGCATTATGCTATGCGCTTCTGGTGACGACTGCCTATTGGTCGAACCTAATTTGAAGTGCGCTATGCTCTATGCTTCTGGGCAGATGCCCCAGAAGCATAGAGCATAGCGCTCTCACCAGAAAAAGCGCTGTTATGTTCTTCATTGCGTTGGCGCTCTCGATACGTTGCTTGATAGAGTCACCTACTCCAGAGAAATGTGGACTTATTTATGCCCGAATGTGCTAGTGCACCGCGGTCGAAATAAGTATACGGATGGGATGAGATAAATCACCATCTAGCGATGGCATAAATCGTGGATTTATCTCAGCTTTCGTGTACTAGATCCAATCTATTGGCTTGTGCCCTATTCCACGAGCTGCAGCTCTTAGCCACTGCCCTAGAACGTGGCTGCTTTTAGAACGCAATGCATCTAAGCCAGATAAGGAGCACTAAACACAAGAAATGACCAACACGACCTTTTGGGGGCGCCACTAACTACTGGGCCTCTCAAGGCCTTGGTCCAAAAACGCGGCCGCAGGGAACACTTATATCGCCAGGCAAGTTCCTGCCAGGAGCTGTTCGACTGTGCAAAGTATCCCCTTGCCATACACTGAAAGTGCTTGGATAAGTGAGGATCAGTTCAGTGAGGATCAGTTCAGTGAGGATCAGTTCAGTGAGGATCAGCTCAGTGATGGTCAACGAGATTGAGATGCCCTAGAAAAGTCAATCAGGTCCCATACTCTATCCGAGATGCCTTTTAGGAGGGCCTCATCATCCTCGGATATGGATAAATATTCAGCCTCTCTCGATACTCTGCCCAGGATCATATCCTCTCCAGTGAGAACATATTCTATGAACTTGATGTAGCTCCTGGCGGCGTTCTCTGGGTTGTGCTCCCTCAATACATAATTGCGCGCATTTTCCCCCATCTCCCGCCTCAGCTGCTCATCTGATGTCAGGAGCTTCATATACTCGACCAGGACGCCCGTCTCATAGGCATCAGGATCAAGCTTGAGACAGCAATCCCAGGGCAGCTCTGAGAACCAGCCAATGTTTGAGACTATCACCGGCTTTTTCATTGACATCAGGTTGAGGGCGCTCCCGCTGGCCTCGCCTGCTGTTGGATATCTGAGATTGATGCAGAAATCCGCAAGCGAGATATAAGTCGAGATCCTGTCAGATGGTATATAGCCCGTCCGAAATACCGATCCGCCCAGGGCAAGGCTTCCAATCAGCCCGTCTATCTCCATTGTATCGTCGCCAATCAGCAACAGTGCCGCCCCTGGGCAGTAATCCAAGAACTCCTTAAACGCCTCGAGGAGCACACTATACCTCTTGTGGCCGGCTATAAATCCGAAGCTGGCAATTATAGGCCACCTCTCCGTTAGGCAAAGCGCCGCTTTCAGCTCATCAACCTCGCTTGACCCTGGACCTGAGATCAGATCAGGCACCACAAAGGGATGGTTGATCTTTGTGACCAGGGATGAGATCCTCTCTTCAAGTACTGTTTCAATGCCGATATTGCTTTGACAGACCACGCCCAGGCTGTGATCCAGGACCCGTCCAATGAGAGGAAAATCAAATGCTGGATACTTGTTGGCAGCTATGTGCATCTTGGCGATCTCAACGCCTCGTGGGCCGTAGCAGTGCGCAAACTCATCGATATATCTCTGGCCATCATACCTGGCAAGAGATATGCCGCCAAGAAAGGCGTGCAGGTAGATGTCATGAAGCACAGTAACGCCGGGGTCCTTGAGAAGAGAGTCGTATATGAACTTGTGGAGGTGGTTATTCCCCATGTGGTAGAGGGCCATATCGTAGTCTACCTTCGCCGTTTCATAGTCGGTATAGCAGTGTATGCTGAAATTATCTTTTAAGTACTGGCTTGTGGGCTCCACGCCTGCGTCTATGAAGAGGTCGATATCTGCATGCTTAGAGAGGTAGGGCAAGAGCTCCTTCTCTGAGAAGCTTGAGATGCCGGTCTTCTGAGGGCTCACAGGCGAGAAGTAGGCCAGCCTCATAGAAGCGGCTCCACCAGTCTTTTGACCGTCTCATCCCAGGAGAGGTTCATATCCACGATCTTTGAGCACCCATTGGCCCCAAGCTTCTTGCTTGACCCCTCACTGCAGAGCAGGTCAATCTTCTCTGCTATCTTCTCTGGTGCCGGATCTGCAATGTAGCCGTTTACTCCATCATCCACGAACTCAAGGGCTCCCCCCGAGTCGGTGGTGGTGATGACCGGCTTTCTGGACAGGAAGGCCTCCATTGTGATATATCCTAGGTCTTCATCAAACGGCGGATAGACCACACCCAGGCAGTTGGCATAGAGGTCAAGCAGTTCGTCATCAGAGACCCTTCCGAGGAAGTCCACCCTGTCTGCAACCAACAGGTCCCGGGCCAGCTGCTTATACCTCTCCTCGTCGGGGCCTGCGCCTGCGATCTTGAGCCTCACATCAGACCTGACATGCCTCATGCTCTCTATAGCCAGGTCCTGCCTCTTCAATGAGTCCAGCCTGCTTGGATAGAAAACATAGTCATGGTAATCCTCACACCTGTACCGGTCCATGAGGGGAGGGGGGTGGTAAACAGGATCGCTCTTTATGCCGTTGTACTTCAAGAGCCGGTTGGAGACGTTCCTTGAGATTGTGAAGACCTTTTTGGCATCACTTAAAGCCCGGTTGTCTATGGCATGGATCTTTCCCCTGACGATCTCCCCAGTCCTGCCGTATAAGGCCAGGTCGTCGTATTTGGTGTGAGCATTATCATATGCAGACCTGTGCTGGTGAAGCAGCCATACAACCTTGTTCTCGTGCCTCGCTATATAGGAGGGGAACTTGGTGCCTATTATTCCATCAATCTTTATCCCGTTGCTTACAGACAGGTCAAGCAGCCTCCAGGCCAGGCTGCCATTGATTACCTCCTCAGGAGGATACCATTTAAAGGGGACTTTTATATACTCTACCTCATAGCCGCTCTTTATCATCTCTCTGTACAGGTTATCGCAGAGAGCTTCGGCCCCGCCCCTCACAAAAGGCACCTGGACTGTACACAGTGCAATCCTCATGATCCTCCAACGGCCCGCTCACCAGCACATCGATGCTCACCAGCTGCTGGACTCTCACCAGCACTTCGAAGGTCAGACTGCATCAGCTCATCTCCTGCCTATGACTGCAAAGTCCTGCATGCCAAAGAGGAGGCTGTTCAGCTTATCGATATTGGAGTTGTAGGTCTCAAGGGCCTTTCTTTCTCCGGCAGACAGACCTTCATAGGGGCTCACCTTTGCCAGGTTCCAGTCATCCGGCACTGGGGAGAAGAACCTGGTATCGAGGTCTTTAAAGCCTGCAGAGGCCAGAAGGAAGTTCAATGTATCCCAGTGGAGGGGCTTCTTGTGAGTGGGGTCCATGTAGAAGTACTTGGAAAAGGGCACCAGAGACTGCGGGTTTAAGGTCTCGATCACTATATGGCTGCCGGGAGCCATCTTTCTGTGGCAGGCTGAGATGAGCCTTACCAGGTAGTCAGGCTCCATGTGCTCAACCACCTGGTCAAGGAAGATCCCATCGAAGCTGCCGTCGCCGGCTTTCCCAAGATATGAGATTGCATCTGCCCTTTCCACATTCAGGCCCCTTGACCTGGAGTAGCTGGCCATCTCAGCGTCCAGGTCGACTCCCTGGGAGCCAATGCCATTCTCGCCCAAAAGCTCAAGGAACTCACCCCGACCACACCCTATGTCCAGGACGTTATGGCATCCCCTGAAGTACTGCAGAAAAACGCTCTGCCTCTGCTTGATATCGTGGCTTGAGCCCCGGTTGCAGTTCTCAAAAGACAGGTAATCAAACCCGGTCCGTCCCGCCTCATCGAGCCTAGAATTAGCATCAGCATCGCCAGCCTTGGAGTCCGCATCGCCCAATCTGGAATCTACATCAGTAGATTCCATACGCTCAGAAATCCTGCCTTCTAAAAGGTCTGCCAGCCATGCCTTTCTCTCTATGTCCAGGTTTAAGGATGCTAGGCTTGCGGCGAGCCTCTCTTCTATGTGGTCGTCGAGCTCCTTCATGAACCTTTCATGGTCTGCAGAGGCTATTTTTCTGGCATCTTCCCTTATGCTTGCAAGGGCGCAGTCATTGCGTTCATGGGCATTCTCGGCAATATCCATCCTGGTGGTGAGCATCTCCAGCCTCCTGGTAATCTCGGCTAGGACATCTATTACTGTCGAGTTGAAGATGCTCTGCTGGATCATGGATGGATCAATATACCGCCTGATCTCCTCATGGACCAGCTTCCTTCCAGCCGTGAGCATATCGCCTATGATCGGCCTGTGAGAGTTTATCTGGTAGTCTCTGTTCTGTATATCCCAGCTGGAGGCCATGCTCAGGAGGTTGGCCCGTACGTCCAGAGGCCGGGCTTCGTTTGCAGGGAGAGAGGCTTCTATCCGCCTCTTCTTGGCGATTTTGTACTTGATGCTCTTGACCACGTCCTCAATCTTTGAGCACTCCATCTCAGTCTCAGGTTCGTCCATGCCGATCGCAGTCCTAAACATATCGCATACACTTAAAGGTTCTTGCACCATTTGATATGCAGATATGAGGCTGCTTGAGCCAGAGAATGCCGCACTGAGAGGACCAGGATGGGTGAGTAAATTATGGCGTTTTACAAATTGATTTGCAATTGGCAGAACCATCAACCAGGCTATGGACGGCGGTCATTAGCTGCATATGTACGTCAATGCATTGTGGACGCTCTCTCAATCTGAATCTCCAGGCTGAAATAATGCAACATACTGGATGGGCTAACCTCATCGCCATAGAGGCAATATCTAATATACAGGCGAGATTATCACATTGCCGAGATCAACGTGCTTAAATGTTCTTAATATGATCAAGAGAGATGTAAATGGGACATTGGGGTGGCTGGAGGATTTTTCGGGAAAGGGAGCGTGAGATGAGCGCCAGAGATAAGGCATCAGGAGATGAGTATCCTCTATCTCCAAAGCTGCCGCTGCCGGATGGCTTCTCTGAGGAAGAGCTATACCGCCTTCTTGGATCTCTGAAGATCTCAGGCTCAACCCTGCCTCGGGATATAGGCTGCACTCTTAAGTCCGAAGAGGTAGCAAAGGATATAACCAGCTACTGCCGCGAGCACCTCAGGAGGTTCATCTATACCCAAGGGCTTACAAGAGGCCTTGAGGGAAGGTGCCTGGAGCTGGGCTCGTTCCCATACTTCACCACAATGCTCCTTGAGCAGTTCTCAGATCTGGAGCTTGAGGCTGGAAACTACTTCGGCCCCGACAGGAAGGTGATCTCTCACAAGGCCACCTACATGGACCACAGGCTCGGCAGGGAGACCTCTGCCGAGTTTAAGTCTCACAGCTTCAATATAGAGGAGGAGAGTTTTCCCTTCCCTGACGACCATTTCGATGTCGTCTTGTTCTGCGAGATACTTGAGCACCTGACCGCCGACCCAGTCGCCGCTTTAAAGGAGATCAGGCGAGTGCTAAAGCCGGGAGGACGGCTGATCCTCACCACACCCAATGTGAATAAGCTTGAGTGTGTTGCCAGAATGATAGCCGGGGCCAACATATACTACCCATATACAGGCTACGGCCAGTACGGGCGCCACAATAGAGAGTACAACGTCTGGGAGGTCTGCCAGCTTATGAGGTCCTGCGGCTTTGTGATGGAGACCATATTCACTGCAGATACCGGCCCAAATAGTGCGGGCAGCCTCGTTGACCTGTCAAAGCTCAGTCCAATGCTTGTAGGGCGAGAGCATACCCTGGGACAGTACATCTTTGCCAGGGCGATGGCCCTGGAACACTCTGAGATCAAGAAGCCCTCTTTCCTGTACACGGGCTTTCCTGAAAGCGAGATGGAGAAAGGACCAGAGACAGCCGCTGCAACTGCCACTGCAGAGAGGGATATAGTCCCGGCAAAGAAGATGGCACTGTCCTGCGGCTGGCACGACCTGGAGGACTGGGGCGGCAGGCCCACACGCTGGATGGAGGATAATGCCATCATTTACCTCATCTCTGATGTCGAGAGGAAGGCGGTCCTGAGCATGGAGGCGATGAGCTTTTACAGGCCCATGGTCCTGGAGATATACGCAGGAGACATATGCACCCCTCCAAGGGTCAAGTTCCACTCTAAGAATCCGGATGTCGAGAAGAGCCAGACGGTGACCCCAAGCGAGAATACCCAGATAAAGGCAGATGTGCGCCTCAATCTCGGACCAAATATAATCAGGCTCTATATTCCAGATGGCGGATCAAGGCCGTGCGATATCCCTGAGCTTAAAAACATCGACTGCCGGAGGCTGGGAATAGCGCTTCAAAATATTGATATCTCCTGAGGCCCTCGATCATGGTGTTCTTTTCAATGCCAGGCGGGCAGAGCTGCTGCTGATATAACGAGAAACTGGAGGAGCCGCTCTGCCCGCTATTTTGGCCAGGATAGGGCTGCGGAACTGGAATGCACGCCGCAGAGGGCATTAACGTCTCCAGGCAAGCTCTGGCCGTGAGCTGTTCTATGGAATGCGGCGGCATGCCGGCTATTCTCAGAGTATTCACCTCTCTGTTTTTGGGGAGGTCCGCATCTGCGGCATTCCATAAAATTGCAGTATCCCTAACAGGCAGGCCAGGACAATTATCAATAAGAGATATATGGTCATGAACAGCCCGTATCCCTCGTCCCTTTGTGCGCCTTTAATTGAAGCTAGCAGATCACTTAGGCCCATATGGTGGTAGGTTCTGAAAGTCAGGTCTGCATTTATCCGCGTGCCGTTTATAAATGCAAAACCTCCGTTATAGACGTCTCCTTCTTCACAGAGCAGTGTGAATGTGTTATCGATAGTGGAATCTGGAGACTCCAGAGCGAAGCTGTAAAGCCTTCCGGCCGAGTCAGGAACGGCAGGGAAGCTGATCCCCAGAGGTTCATCATCCTTGATTATTCCGCCGTTGAACTTTACTGTGGCTATCTCCTGCATGGTAGACATAGAGATCAGATGGAATACGACGTCTTTGTCATGCACCTTGACTCTGCCCATGACCGTTGGGAAGACCTCGATCTTATTCAGGTTTGAATAAGGTGATATGAACACCTGCCCGACGGTGTCTGCTCCAATGATCCCGGGCTCAATTGTGGCCATGCTGGACCAGTTTTGATCTACGCCTATCAGAGTTCCGCTGCCAAAGCTGAAAGATGAGAGCAGGGCAATGGCCAGCAGCACAACAGGAACTGCCAGCTGGATTTGGAGATCTCTAGAAGACCTTGGCCTTCTTCTGGCCTGCACAGGCTCATTGCCATAAGAACCGTCCTTTAATAGCGAATATGCAGCTGCCAGTGACAGAACTGCAAATGCGCTGTGGGCCATATTAACCAGTTTGATGTAGAATGGAGAAAGCTGCTGCGGCCCTAGAAGGTCTGCAACGATTGGCGCAAGGGGATGGAACATTCCTGTGCCGTTGATATTGCCCCAGGTCAGGATATACAGCAGGAAGAAGGCCATTGAGAAGATATAGAAGTTCATCAGCCAGCCTCTCCTGAGTGCTGCCAGTATAATGAACGGGATCATCCACAAATACCATTGAGGATGCCAGAATGTGGTCATGTAAAAGATGCTGAGCACCACAAAGGAGTACTGCCAGATGGCATTAAATGAGATCCTGGTCTCTACATGGATTAGGTAGAACAATGCCAGCGTCAGCAATATAAAGAAGACATACAGGTGGTGCTCCCCTCCGGTGCTAAGAAACATCTCAAAGAGGCGCTGGTCTTGCGGAGCCATCAGGACGCCGTGCACAAACGCCGGAGTTCCTATAAAAGGCAGAGAGCAGAGGATATATGGCGCAATGCCTACTGTCCCTAACTTTATGAACCTGACAATATCCTTGCCGGATAGAATTATGATGAATACCGGGATCAGGAAGAGCTGGAAGTTCTTGAAGCATGCGCTCACTCCCAGGGCCAGGACAGATAGGGCAGCATAGTTATCTATAGAGCTATCCCCCTTAAAGACAGCGCTATTTTTGGCATAATACAACGCCAGTATCATGAAAAATGCCGGGATGACATCTATCTGACCCCATATGTATGTGACGTAGATGACAACAGGGTTTAGCATCCAGAGGGCAAAGGCCAGATACTTATCCTTCTCATCTACAAGCTTTAAGAGGAAGTATCCGGCAAGTATGTCAAACGGCAGATAAACCATCTTGAGAAGGAAGAGGGCACTTGGGGAGTTGTACAGGCTTCTGAGGTTGTGCCAGTTTTGAATATCGAGCAGTCCCAGTAGTGCCAGTATAGATTCCCATATCCCCATTATATAATATATTGGGGGCAAATATGCCACGTCCCCGTTGTAGTTTATCTTGGGATAGTTATCGTAGAAGAACTGATAGATATTGAAATGCCCTAAGGGTATATAATGGGACTCCCAGCTTATGAGCAGGAGGTCTCCATGTGAGGTTAAGGGCATGAATATTATGCGAATTATAAGGCCGAGTATGAACAGTTTCAGTATTGAGATCTCAAACCTCTGACTTAGATCAGGTAATTTCATAATAATCCCTCGAAGCACCCTCATTTTGCAGGATTGCTCAAAAGCAGATTGGCATAAGCCCTGCCAGTCTTTAACAGGTTCAGCTTGCTCACTCCGCAGGCTCTTCTATGATATGTGATTGGGACTTCTGCAATCTCGTATCCCAACTTTGAGGCGATAATTAAAGACTCAGGGAAGAAGCCATAATCATTGGATTTGACCCGATCTCTGATATGAATGATGGAGTCCTTATTATAGAGCCTGAACCCCGAACTCAGATCCTTTACGCTCACATCAAACGCCCTAGAGACTGTGGCGTTGGCCAGGCGGCTTATCATCTTTTGAACTGCAGGCATCTGATCGAACTTCCCGTGATCTACATACCTCGATCCTATCACAATATCAGCGGTTCTTGATGCTTGAACCAGCTTTAAAATATCGTCTGGATCATGGCTCAGATCTGCATCCATAGTTAAGATATGGGTGGAACTCTCAGGAGCGAGATGAAAGCCTTCTTTTAAGGCTCCGCCAATGCCAAGCGGATCTGGCGAGTATTTTACCAACAGGGAGCCATGCTCATTCACCATATCTTCCAGCAACTTCTCTCCGCCGTCACTTCCTTCATATACGTATACAATATCAAATTTCTGGCAGCACTTAGCCAATGCTTGCTGCAATTTGCTGGTTAATTGGACGATATTTGGCTTTTCATTATAAGCAGGTATTACTGCAGTTATCCTCATGGGTCTCCCCCCCAGACATACTTCTTTGCAAAGAAGAAGTTGAATAAGGTTGCACAACCTATGCCAAAAAGGTCTGACAGCAGATAATAAACGCCAAATCTCTCAGTCATCAGCACAAGTATGCCCAGATTTATAGCCGAGCCGACAATATATACAGCATTCATCTTCAATATGCGAATCAGGATATGGCTTGAAGATCCGCTATCTGAGAACGTCCATCTGTCATTTAATATAGAATTGGATAAAATTGATGCCTCAATAGAAAAAATGGACGATACTATATAATTAATCTCCAGGGTTTCTGTGAAAAACCATAGCAGACAGATGTTTACTGCAACGCCTGAGATCCCAACGCTGCAAAATTTGAAGAACCTTCTTAATTCTGCCTCAGAGACCTCGCTGTGATATTTCACCTTTCCGCGTAATAAGAACTCCATATAAATAACTGTTGGTTATGAAGCCATTACCTGACCATAAGCTTAGGCGCCAAATCAGCTTCAATACGTGCACATCTACCCAGCCAGAACTTAGGCATAAGAAGATTGATCGTACGTGTTTAGCTCCTCCAAATAGCTCGACCGATATCAATTTCAGTCGATGAAGATACACCAACAAGTAACCCATCTAGGACAGAAAAACAGCGTCATCCGCTTGGATCAGCTCTTTGGAATGGTTCAGCGAGGTATCATGATCGAGGTCGGATGATGCTGATTATGTGAGCTAAACACATACACTTTTTTATAAGTGCGAACTCCGACCAGATACAGGGCCGGGATAAAAATAGAGAGATACATAAAAACTACAAAGAGATAAATAGCTCTTCTATGCCCTGCCTCAAGACTTGGATGTGTTGCCCATTGAATCCTACTGCGGCCAATCCCGTTTTCCGTGCCCGGGTCTATGACATTCCAGGGAGGTCTTCGCGCCCCTTCGTTTCTCAAAGGCTATCTTTGCAGGAGAATAATTGGCCAGTAGATTGCCTCGAATCCATAGGCTGAACCTGGATATATAAAAGATCTGCCGCCCGAGGAACTATCCAATAATTTACGATCTCATCGCCATTTCGAGGTGAGCCGCATGTTATATCTACTGCTGAATATTTCTTTAAATGACGACTGATTTTAGTTAGGATAGGAGATAATCTGCAAATAATTTAAATGATAACTCCTAAAAATAGGTAGGGATGCATAATCAGTAGTAATGATTCTAATTATTATTTCAGTCATCATTATTAAGGGCTCACTACAGTTGTGCGCATATGGCAGAGGGGAACTGGCAATGATATAACAAATAAAATAATTCACCACAGGGGGTGATGCAGCAATCCACACATCAGCCAGGATGAGGCGAACTTGGGGATGGCTCGAGGCAAATTTAAGCCTTCTGATTCAGGCCTGCAGATGAGGCCGCTCAATTAATGGAAGAGCGCTGAAACAGGAAAATTTATATACACCTATACCAATTACTGACTAAATAAATTTCTAATGAAGGGGGTAAATTGGCAATGAAATATACCATGGCATTCTTAGCCTTGGGGCTGCTGTGCCTGCACTGCGCCGCAGGGCAGAATGCTTATGTGAACTATGGCCTGCTTGATACCGGCAGCCCATATATAAGTGGCACCATATTCAATGATGCCAATGGCAACGGCATTAAAGATGATAAAGAGACAGGGATATACGGCTGGATAGTTAAGCTGATCTGCCCTGGCAAAACAGTAGTTAGTGCACTCACGGCTCAGAATGGATCTTATATCTTTTCAAACCTGGAGCCTGGGACATACCTGGTAGATGAGAATATGCCAGCTGAATGGATTCAGACACTTCCATCAGACGAGTGCTACTCAGTCTCTGTATCAGATAGAGACGTAACATCTCTCAACTTCGGGAATGCATTTGTAGGATCAATGAATAATCCCCCTGAAGCACCTTCAATTCCATCAGGCCCAATCTCGGGTTATACTGGATCTACTTATGCCTACTCCTCATCAACGACAGATCCTGATAATGACACTGTGAAGTACATCTTCAACTGGGGAGACGGGTCCAAGGCCGAGACAGAGCTAATGATCTCTGGAGAGACAGCTACATGTTCCCACAACTGGACAGAAGTGGGTATCTATAACATGACAGTCGACGCCATAGACGGCAAAGGGACAGCCTCAGCTCCATCAGAGGCTCTCCAGGTCACAATCGAGCTTATACCCAACACCGCCCCAACTGTGCCCACTCTTACCAGCGATAGGACATCGGCCATAGAAGGCGATTCTATAAGCTTCACTGCCGCATCAAGCGACCCCGAGTCGAGCACAATCAGCTACGTCTTCGACTGGGATGATGGAACAAAGACCATGACAGATCCCGTGGAATCCGGAATTGCAGTAACTATGGCTCACGCCTGGTCTGGCACAGGTTCCAAGAACGTGAAGGTCAATGCAACTGACAGCCTGGGGGCCTCTTCTGAGGAGTCCGAGCCGTTATTGGTAACCATAGATGCCAACATTGCACCTGATGTGCCAACATTGACCAGCGACAAGACATCAGCCTACATAGGCAGTCCAGTCAGCTTCACAGCCACATCAAGCGACCCCAACTCGGACTCCATCAGGTATGTCTTTGATTGGGGAGACGGAACAAAGACCATGACCGAAGCGATGGCATCAGGAACCCCGGCCACAATGACTCATGCATGGTCAAGCGAGGGATCTAACAGTGTGACAGTCAATGCAACTGACAACAGGGGTGCATCTTCCGCTGAGTCTACACCAATATCAATCGATGTGATCTACAATCTGGTACCGAGTGTGCCCACAGTGACCAGCAGCAAGACATCGGCCATAACTGGCGATTCAATAAGCTTCACTGCAACTTCAAGCGATCCTGAATCGGATACAATCAAATACGTCTTCGATTGGGGAGATGGAACAAAGACCATGACCAGCTCTGTGGCATCTGGAACTCCTGCCACCAAGACTCATGCCTGGTCCAGTACAGGATCTAAGAGCGTGAAGGTCAATGCAACTGACAGCAAGGGATCATCTTCCGCAGAGTCCACACCAATATCCATAACCATAAATGCCAACACCGTGCCTGTTGTGCCAACATTGACCAGCAACAAGACCTCAGCCTACACCGGCAATCCAGTCAGCTTCACAGCCACATCAAGCGATCCCAACTCGGACTCCATCAGATACGTCTTCACCTGGGGAGATGGGACAAAGACCATGACCGAGTCTCTGGCATCAGGAACTGCTGCTACCAGGACCCACGTCTGGTCCAGCGCTGGAACAAAGAGCGTGACCGTCAATGCAACAGACAGCAGAGGAGGTTCTTCAGCACAATCTACAGCGATTTCAGTAACTATAACTGTTGCCCCAACCAACAGCGCTCCAGCCACGCCGACATTATCCTCAGCAACCAGCTCAGGCACTGTAGAAACGATCTACACATTCACTGCCTCGACCCAGGATCCGGAGGGCGACCAGGTAAAATACACATTCGATTGGGGCGATGGTCAGACATCGACCACGGGCCTCGTCGACTCGGGAACATCCCAAAGTGCGTCCCATGCATGGGCAGGCGAAAAGACCTACAATGTAAAGGTAAATGCCATAGATAGCAAGGGCGCATCTTCAGCATGGTCCGGCTCCAAAGCGGTTGCGATAACAGTACCATCCCTGGTGCCTGGAAAGGCAACTCTGATATCGCCTACAGGTTCCATATCCACGCATACTCCAACATTTGAATGGAACCCTGTAACAGGCAGTACAAGCTATACTCTGATGATCAAGAATGGATTTAATACCAACATACTACAGAATACATACTCAGCACAGGAGACAGCCTCAGGTACAATTCGCAGAGTGACACCGCCCCAGGATCTGGCACCAGGCCAGTACACTTGGAATATAAAGACCTATAACGAAAAGAGATCAAGTGGAACCTTAAGCAGCTCAACGTCCTTTACCGTGTTGTAAGATCTGCCAAAGAGGCATGGAGGGAAGATATAGTGATTGGGAGGAAGCCCACTTCACTATATCGTGCCCATTTTTTTAATCCAACTTATCTATTGACCTTTCCAAGGGCGCCTACTCTACGCCCCGTCTGCCTGGATACATTTAATGGAATGATATCTGGCAAGCCCCTTAGCAAGTGGATGAGAAGCGAGCAGCTGTATTGCGGCCACCTGAGAGATCAAACCAGGCGTAAACTGCGAAGAGAGCAAAATGCTTAAAACCACAACCTTTAAATTTGACCTTGAGAGGAATACTCAAGGATGATCAGGCTGTTCGCCCTGGTGGTGGCATTGTTCTTCATGGCCTCAACCACGTTCTGCTTTGGAGCAGAGATAACCAATGGGTCAGGCCATTCTGTTGAAGGAGTGGGCCAGGAAAGCTCAGGGGGCTCCTCTCCAGTGATCGATATACATTACCCGACTGGAAACACAATCGACCCCAGAGAGTACAAAACGCCGTCCAGGCCCACCAGGCAGTCGAACAACGAATCTAACAAGACCAGCCTGAACGCATCCGTGGGGCTCAGACTTGATATTAACGCATTCTTATTCCAGATGGGCAGCAGCGTAAACGGCACAGGAAGACATAGCGATTGGAGCATGGTCAGCAACGCAGCAGGGGTAGTGGCAAAACAATCATCAAGCACAATCTCTGGCAGCCTGGACCTCGCAAAAGAGGTGACTCTAATAACGGACGTATCGAACACAACAACCAGCAGCGCTTTAGACCATGCAGTATCATTGACGACCAGGCCAACACTCCTGCGGGTGCAAAACCAGGTCCTGTTCGTCGGAAGGGGCTACCAGGAGAAGGACTGCTTCACCAATATGGGGGACTCCATCCAGGACTACTACCGAGCAGGGGCCATATCCAAGGACAGCATCTACAACGCCCTGTATATGAGCAAGGTCACCGGACCTGGCAATACCCCTGTAGCAGGTACGCATTACAATAAACACACCCTCTATGATATCAATACCAGGTATACGGGCACATCCAGATTCACAGCGCTGTTTCCAAACAGAAATACTTCGGAGGTATCTCAGGAGTATACTGGCAGGATGGCCTTGCAGAGGAGGGTCTTCGAGAGCGAGAGCTATGATATAACAAACCGATACGATACGTGGCTCCCCTGCTGTAATGATCTTTACACATTCGATGATGTGCGCTACTAGAACGCGCATCGGCATCTTTTAAGCTCCACGTTATATGCTATCGTCCATAAAAAAGCTGCCTGACAGAGATTGCATATTGTCTGAAATGTTCCCCCCAGAGGGGGTCAGGGGGGCAACTGCCCCAGAAGCGCAGGCATAGAGATAATATAAAAAGATGAATTGAGCATAGCCCAAGCGTACTTGAGAACTCAACTCATGTTTAGTCCATCTTGCCAAGTATAAATCGTTTGGTAAAACACTATAAACATCTAGCCCCATATTTGCTGAAAGGAGCTTAAAATGAGCTTGAATTCAGATTTTTCAATTCAGTTCTAGCAGAATACGGTACGTTAAATGTATATGATAGTGGTCCGACTATTTTTCATCTGTGAATTAAGGTATGCAATGGATTGAGATTATAGAGCTTACAAGCTCGGTTTGCGGGAAGATGCAATATGTACGGAATTCCTGCATCCTGCAATATGCCTATCCTCGGCATAGGTGTGAGCAAATCCGCCTTTAATGAGAAGGAGAAGGGCACATCCACTCGGCTTTCATCAGGAGTAGCTTCAAAAAGAAGACTGAGTTCAAGGCTTATGCCCCCAGATTCAGCCGTTTTGGAAGATCGCCTGGAAAGCAAAGCAGGCACCCCATCCAAGCCCGATAGGGAAGCCGGATCTATGTTGAAGAGATCACGTCATCTGAGCCGGCGTTCACGTGTATGGTCCTGAGCAGGTTTGCCGCTTCACTGCGGGTCAGGTTGCCCGCGACGACCATCTGGGTTTTGCCTGTTGAGACGACGCTACCCTGCACAAGTGCACTATCCAGCCAATACCATGCCGTATGTATGACCTGCTTAGCCCGGTTCTCAAGGATCATGGCGTATCCGACCCGTCCATCGATATCAACGAACCCCTCGCTGGATACGCCGTAGCCCAGCAGCTGAGCGCCGAGCTTCTGGATGGTCAGCTCTTTGGAGATTGTGGCATCAGAGGAGTTCTCCCACCGGGTCAGAGATACCAGATCCCTGGTGTTATTGGCTCCGAGGATATTGAAAGAGTAAGTATCCGCCTTATTCCATAGTCCAGGCTCGATCTGAACTGGCTTGCCAATGGCAGGACCTATTTTATCAATAGTATATTTCTCTGCAGTACCCAGGTCAAAAGAGATTACATATGGGCCTGCAACAACTCGCTGCTCTGAAGCGGAGACCGCTAGGGCCATCATCATCACCAAAAGCACAGCAATTATAGATCTCATGCCAATCATCCGTTATATATGCCTTGATGAAGCCTAGAACGCCCTGGGCAATAAGCATTCTGCTCAGATCGCCAGCAAAAGAAAAATTTAAAAAAAGGGTCAGTGAGAGTTGACAAACGACCCCATAGTCCTGGACCATGCCACATTGGGGTCCACTATCGTTGAGACCACGAATGGCTGGGTTAGGCTCTCATTGCCCCTGGGATTGGTCGATACTCGTGCCAGATCAAGGTTTGCATGGGTCTCTGCAAACGGCCTTGATGCATCCACGAATGAGTAGTGGTTTCTATCCCCCAGTATGAAGCTGAGCTCATTGGTCATGGCAACATCGGTAGAGATAGCCGTGGACTGACCCACTGGACCAATTACGCTCCCTGAAATTGCGCTCATATTCTTTGTCGCATCTGCGAAGGTGTCAACAGTCATCGTACCTGTTGAGGTCGACTTGCTGGATGCGATAGTATAATCGATTCCCATCAAAACCTTTCCAAATGAGGTAGCTCCGGCGCCCGACTGATAAGACTGAGCACCTGATCCCATGGTCGCTATGCTGCCCCACTCTATTGCAGTCCTGGAGCCTCCAAACCTGACCACAGAGCCCCATGTGGCATTATTGACCCAGGAGTCTGCATAGGTCCTCCTGGCCGAGGAGGTCTTGTAGCCTGACGCATATGTCCCGGGACCTCCTGATACGGCCATGTAGGTCAGGGACCTGGATGCGTTGGCCTGCAGTATGGAATCGGAGTCGGCTGCGTCGTTATCGCCATTGGACTCCACATAGCCCTTGAGATTGCCGGTGGTAGAGGAGGCCACGTTCTCGTTTCCAAGCCACGACTTGGTGCCGCTGAAGGTCACATCCCAGACCCCGCTCTGAGCCGTTCCCGAGGCTGAGACATTCGACTTGGCATTGTTCAGCGCCGAGGCATAGGAGGTGATCTGGCTATTGCTTCGCGAGTCCACGCCGCCGTTTATGGTGTTCCTGGTCCTTGACTCGGTGTGCAGGCCGTTATTCTGGCCGCTGGTGCTGACAAGCGAGCCTGCAGAGAGGCCCTGGAGGCTGGTGATGCTCTGGCCTGCAACCTGGCCCCAGACCTCTGATTGAGTGCCAAGCCTGGATACATTGTAACTCGATGAGCCGCTGGCCGTTGCAAGGCCGGACCCCCTGCCGCTCATGTACCCGGAGGTTAAGAGGTCAGCAGAGCCGAAGATGTCATAGCTGCTGTTGCCAGTGGTAATGCCAGTGGCAGTGGCCCCCACATAGGCAGAGGTCGATGCCGAGCCCGGCGTGGTCAGGCTGGTGCTGGTGCTCACAGTTCCGCTGTACCTGGCAGACAGTGTGAAAGTGCCTATAGGCACTGAGATGCTCTGGCTGCCTGTCCTTGAGTCCTTGAAGGACCCTGCGCCATAAACCGAGGACATTGAGCTTATGGCCATAGTGATCGACGGATCTCCGCCGGAGCTGCTTAGATAGCTCTCTCCAGAGGCCTCACCAATGCTGTCTCCCGATGCGCTCCAGCCGCCTGTGATCTCAGTTGTGCCGCTTGCATAACCGCCAAGCAGGCAGAAGGAAAGCATGAGCAGTAAGATTCTTAGTTTCAAATATACCCGCTCCCATCTTTAGGAGCTATCAGGACATAAGCATTATTTTAGGGCTGCGCTAGAGAAGATAGCTGTATTAGAGAAAGGGCACCTGAAATTGAGCACCTTAAAAAAAGGGTGATTAAGCCTCTAATGAGGCTTAATTCAAGCTTAAACTGCAGTTATCTCAGAGTTGAAGGCCGTTGTGATAGATCTGGATGTTGCCTCCTGGTCAGGAGTAGCTGTTGGGCCGGTGGTCGTCTTGGTTATGACGAATGGATTTGTGCCACCATTGGCTGGATCAGCTGTGTAGACTGGAGTGGACACAAATGGCGAGAGGCCATATGCAGACTCTGCATGGGATATGGGATCGTTGCCAGCTATCCATGACCAGATGTTGATCTCAGATATATCGTCGGCTATCAACTGTGTAGGAGCAGGGAAGTTTACATCCATTGCGTGTACTGCGGTGCCGGCTATGTTGAGTGCTGTCAGGTAGCTGCCAGTGGCATCAGCATAGGTGCCGCTTGGTGAGTAGGATGGGCCGACTACATTGAGCACTGTGTTAGCAGAATCGCCGGTTACCTGTACTGAACCAGTTCCATCAGCACGAGACACACTGAGCATATTCAGGTCTGCATAAGATACAGGCCATGCACCAGTCAAACGGCTGACCAGGTGTGCGCCAGATCCCATGAAGATAGTGTCGACCTCTGCAGATGCGAGAGTTATGGGGCTTAGTCCTGGCTGTGAGGCAGTGTCTGCAGTGGCGGACAGAGCGCCGTTATCTATGTATGATGCGCCATAGGCCTCGTTGGTATCTACCAGGGTCCTGGTAACTGCAGCTGAGGTGAATGACTCAGTTTGTGCTCGGCTGTCCTGAGTTGCTGGATCTGGATCCCAGTTAGCTGAGCTCTGGGACATCAGGTAGGCAGATGCATCTGGTGTGCCGCCAAGGAATACATCATACAAGTTGCCAGTTATAGCTGTATGCGCTGCAGTATCAAGCTGAGTTGTCAGGCCTACAAAGTTTGGAGGCGTGGTGATTGCGCTTGGTGCGATGGAATCGCCGAGCTTGTATGTTGTAGCGGTTGCAGACAGGTCGCCTGTTGCAGAGGAGTCGGAATTGCCGAACTGGCCATCTGAGGCGGGCACTGCGGGCTTTGCAAAGAATCCATTAGCAGAGGTATCTCCGGCAATTATGCCCTCGATTGTGCTCTTTGCGCTCAGAGCGTTTCTGCCAGATGTCAGAGAGAGGTACTCAAAGCTCTCGGATTCGGTGAATGGATTAGCTGTTGCTATTGTGGATCCAGCGGACCGAGATGCCTTGAGTGCTGCACCCTGTACAAGTCCGCCGTAGTTATTGGCCGCGTCGAGTGCTACAGAGCCGCTCACGGATCCGCTAGCCTGAACTGTATTTGGAACTGTCGACATCAGGGCTGTGTATTCAGAGGAGCCGGTTGCTGATGCATTTGCAGTTCCTGTTCCGGTATGGGATACGTAGGCTGCGAGCTGAGAATAGCCAGATACCTCGCCCTCGCCTATTGCTGCGCCGTCTGTGGCTGAGGACAGAGTGGACACCTCAGCGAAGGCCTCTGCCACTCCAAGGACGCCTGTCTTGGATGCCTTGGCTATTACTGTAGAATCGCCGTAGGTGTTTGTGAGCGAGTATTCATTATTAGCACCAATATACGTCCTGGTGTCAGTCCTACCATCGACAGTCCTTATAGACTCGCCTGAGTTGACGCCGCCATTTCCTGCGGGAACGTATACGTGAGCCCATGCACCTGTGTACAATTGGGATGCATCGCTACCGGGTTCGATTATATCACCCTCGGCGAATGCCACCCCTGAAATGGTGTTAGAGCCCGTCGCCTTTAATTCGACGACGCCTGCCGCCAGATCTACCGCAATTAATGCGATGCAGATCAGCGGGATTAAAGCATTTCTTGAAGCTTTCATCGATATTCTCCCTCTATATATTGCTAGTTATCGTCACGCGTTTGCATTCTTATATAGATTTTGGTCTTGAGAGGGCTCTGAGTATTTAAATATCTCCATTAAATCCACTCTCCGGCCGTCCCAATCCCCAACTGAAATCTCGTTCTACAAGTAGATATATCTATCTGGAAGGGAGCGATTGAGAGAACCACGTCGCATGATGCATAAAGGAAGTAAGAATCAAGGATCTGGCCGGATCTGAAGAACATTGAGAATATATTCAAGGTGACTATCTCATATCTATCATGAATTTCAAGACCGATCTTGCTAAGTGCATGTTCCCCGGCCACCTTTTTAGCCGGATATGCACAAGGCCAGGTCTAAAAACCAGTTGAAAATTCAGACCTGACCAAGCTAGATCCGCTAGTAGGAAAACCCGGGCAAATTCTCTTATTCGCGATGGTCACAGCACCGTATAACCATTCCGGAAGCCCCTCAGTCAGGATCTGAAATCCAGCGAAGGCATTACGAAGCCCATATAAGTAAGCAGGCATAAGACCCCTCTCCATTAGGGGAGGGGAGGAAGTCACTATGAGAGAGGCCTGGAAATGGCCGTGAAGAATAATCAGGGCGAAGATTTTTAGCTTTGGCCCCGTTTGGCTGCAACCGGATGCACACCGGGCTGAGGATATGCATTAAAGTTGCAGCCCTGCTCGCATTAAAGAAGCCTTTATAGAGGCCCGGATTGCACTGAGACCTTAAGCACCTGGCCCCAGCCCATAGTGAAGACTCAGATCGCCTCCTGAGACCCATGGCCAGATTGCCGAGCTGGCATCAGCAGTCATTCTGCGGGTCTGCAGCAGATACAGGCCGGCGCCTGTCAGGAAGCGATCAGGAGTAGCTGTTGGACTGCTTGTCACCTTTTTATGGCATAAGCACTGACGCCTTCTTGCAGACCCGCAGTGTAGACTGGAGTGGATATGAATGGTGTGAATCCATAGTTTGATTCTGCATGTGCCCTCGGGTCGTCGCCGACAATCCAGGACCAGATGTTGATCTCAGAGATAACATCGGCGACCAGTGCACCAAGGCTTAAATAAGACATCATTTCCCAGAGGCGAAGGCGCTCTATCGAGCTTCAAATCCGGGTCATGGGTCAGAGATCCGGCAATCAGTTCTTGGCAGCGCATTATGCTTTGAGCTTCTGTTGACGGCTGCCCATTGGTCAAACCTAATTCGAAGTGCGCTATACTCTACGCTTCTGGGCAGATGCCCCCCTGACCCCCTCTGGGGGGAACATTTCAGATAATAGCAGTCGCTGCCTGGTAGCTGTTTGATGAATCGAAAGCATATCACATGGCACTTCACGGATATCAAATATGTGCGAATCTGATACCATCATACTCTTGCGGCGGCTGTAGCTTGAACGCGGGTGTGTTCCCCCCAGAGGGGGTCAGGGGGGCATCTGCCCGGACGTTGGAGTTGGATCACGCATTCATGGCCTGGGATCTGGCTGCAAGCGGCACCAGCAAGAAGCATAGTCTATCCTGATGTATCTGCGGGCTTGTTTTAGCCTCGTTGTACTAGCGCACTAAGGCTTAAATAAGCCACATTTCCCTGGAATTGGGCGCTCGGTCGTGCCCCCTTAATAAGTCTTAGTTTTATAATATGGGTAGGTCAGAAGTTCGCTCAAAGACCAGACATGGTCAATTAATCCAGCTCGCTTAGCAGGACAATCAAGCTTAGTCTTCCCCGATTCA